>Ga0265293_10001941_pt1 | contig 43385 bp, 47 predicted proteins | sample Munlanlewell138R_FD_192505 | JGI IMG/M metagenome (GOLD analysis project Ga0265293, IMG submission 192505) | Leachate microbial communities from a municipal landfill in Southern Ontario, Canada - Leachate well 138R | ecosystem: Engineered > Solid waste > Landfill > Unclassified | place: Canada...
CTTTGTTGATTCTCGCAAAAAACTCTTGCGTCTCTCTTGAGCCTGTTCCATTGCCGATAGCTATCCCCGTTATGTTATACTTGTTTGTTAGTGTTATAACCTTGTTTCTAGAGTTCTCATAATCCCTCTGAGGCTCTGTAGGGTAGATAACGCATGATTCAAGGTAGTTTCCATTTTCATCAATAACAGCGAGTTTGCATCCTGTCCTAAAAGCAGGGTCAACGCCTAAAATCACTCTTTTTGTAACGGGAGGAGTCATTAAAAGCTGATTTAGATTTTTGCCAAAAACGGAGATTGCGGCACTATCGGCCCTCTCTTTTAGCTCAACGTGAACTTCTCTCTCAAGTGAGGGAAGCAGTAGTCGTTTTAGTCCATCTCTGTATGCTTCAAAAAGCAGCTCTTTTGATGTTGAAGCATGACGGGGGATTTTGTACTCTTTTATATTTGCTTCTATTTTTTCTATGTCGATGCTTATTTTTACACTCAGTTCTTTCTCTTTTACGCCGCGCATAATGGCAAGATAGCGGTGAGATGGAATGTAGGCTACTTTTTCACTTTTGCCTTCAAAGTTTTTAAAAGTTCCATTTTCATCAAAGTTCTTTGTTTTTTTAATTTCCAAAACGCCATGACGTAACATATTGTTTCTTATAGATTCTCGCTCTTTGGGCATGTCAGCATATCGTTCTGCTAAAATATCCTGCGCACCTTGAACTGCTTCATTAGCGCTATTAATATTCCCTTTTACAAACTCTTTTGCTTTTGATGAAAATTCACTTGTAGTAAGTCGTGCTTTTTCTAAGATGTCAGCAAGAGGAGTTAGTCCATTTTCTATGGCAGTTGCGGCACGAGAGCTTTTTTTCTCTTTATATGGACGGTAAATATCCTCTAAAATTCTTAAGCTATCAGCCTCTTCTATGCTCTTTTTTATTGCTTCACTTAAAGTTGCTCTCTCTGCAATTAGCCTTGAGATCTCCTCTTTACGCTCAAGCAGTTTTTTGGCACTCATGTAGATACTCTCGAACTCACGAAGTACTTCATCATCGGCTCCGCCTGTCATCTCTTTGCGGTAGCGGGCGATAAATGGGATGGTCGCACCCTCATCAAGAAGCTTTAGGATGTTTTCAATATGCTCACGTTTAAGAGCAGTTTTTTGAGTTAGTAAATTGATTAAATTATTAATATTTTTTCCCTACGCACTCTATAAAATCTTTTTCGCTCAAGTCTTCTATAAGTGTTTTAAAATTCTTAAGAGCAAAAAGTCTTACATCTTCGCCTTTTAGGGCTTTTAGCTCATTTGAAAAACCGCCCTTTGAGACGATTATGCTGATATCAGGTTTGAGTTTTGCAAGATGGCACTGCTCCTGAAGTTTTGTAAGAGAACTCTTTTTTGCTTTTTGGTTTGAATATCTGCACGCACCCGCAACAACTTTGCCAGACTTAGTTTTTGCCAAAATATCTATCTGCGTATTTCTATCCCAATAGCTTCCAATCTCTACAATAGGGTCATCTTTAAAGCTCTTTTTTACAAGTTCATGTGAGAGTTTTAAAAATGTAAGTTCGAAAAACTCACTCTTTCGGTTAGCAAATGACTCTTTTGCCTCTTTGAAGTCTCCCTCTTTTATAGTTTTGAAAAATGGTGATACAAAGGCAAACCAAAAACGCATAAAGGGAGTGTTAAAGTTTAGTTTTTCATCTACTTTTTCATCAGCATTTGGCGGAGATTCAAGTGAGAACTCAGTTTTTAAAATTCCCTTATCGCAAAGCGCATCAACAGCATCTTCACCCTCAGCTCTTGAGATACGCGCTCTCTTTAGGGCAGAGTGAATCCGTCCATCACCAACGGCAGCAGCACTTAGAAGTGAGTGGCTTATTTTGTCGCTGTGTGTTACTTTTGTAATGTCGCCATGAATATAGGTATAGTTTTTTAAAACTTTGTTCTCAATGAGCTCTTCAAGGCTTTTTGTCATCTCAACACTCCAGCTCATCCCGCCAAAAACCGCAAAATACTCTATAGCCTGCTCTATATCTTGAGGCTTGTTTTGAAAATAAAAAGAGCGAAATTGCTGTAGTAGGGATGGTTTTTTTGACATGTAAAGCCTTGGAATTGTTTTTGAAATTATACTTGAATAAAGATTATATTGTATAAAAAAGTGCTCTATTTGCATATTGAAAGTTTTTAATGCTAGAATTTCACTCTTTAATATTTCTCCTCATCGCTTAATAGGATAAAGCAGTCCCCTCCTAAGGGATAGCTCGAGGTTCGATTCCTCGTGGGGAGACCAGCTTTTATTTAAAATCCAGCCACATTTTTTATTTTTACTTGATAAATGATATACTTTAAACATGATTAACGTATCTATAAACAAGCATCTTGATATCATTCTTCCAAACACAAACAAAGCTCTTGGCATAGTTTTAAAAGAGGCTTCTTCCAAAGAGATAGAGACGATTTTAAAAGATAAAGATTTAAAGTCCGTCATTGGTTCGCTCTTTAAGGAGAGTGCTCAAAGCTCAGATGCTGACAAGACTCTTTTAAATCTTGCAAAGAACAATCCTACACTAAAAGATTTAGGCAATATAACAAGCACTATCAAGGAGCTTCTAAATGCACTAAAGAGCGAAAAAAACTCTCTGCCAATTGAGCATATGCTTAAGAAAAATTTTGCCGATATCAAGGAGTTAAGTGAGCCGATATTAAAACAAAAATTCCAAAATAGCGGTATTTTTTTAGAGTCCAAACTAAAAAATGTACAAAATTCTCAGCTTGAGTTAAAAAACTTGTTGATTTCGCTTGAGAAAAATATAGCAAAAAGTGATATGCCGGGATCAAAAACATTGGCTCAAAATATTAGGGAGATGCTGGGGATTCAACTGCTAAAAGAGGCGACAAACAGCGCTCTTTTTCAGAATCCCAAGGATGAAAAAGCCGCTTTGAGCGGGCTAGCAAAAGGGGTTGAGAGTATAGTCTTGAAACTCTCTGAACAACTCCGTAGCGTTGATATTATCAGCACCAAAGGTTTTGAGAAGCAGCTAGCAAGACTAGAGCATCTAACCTCTTCAAAGATGCTAGGAGTAGAGAATTTTAAACCCGCGCTACTCCTAGATGCGCTGCAGAATTTAAGCGCACAGATGCAACAAAGTACAAAATTTGAAGTAAAAGGCTTGTTTGATGCACTTGCTAAGATTGTTGAGTCTCTAAAAGTCATAGGGCAAGAGAATCCAGCACCAAAGGCTTCATTAGAGGCTCTATTGGAGAAAAAAATACCTCAAGAAGTCCGCACTGTAGTTGATGCTTTAAAGAGTGCGGTTGAAAAAGTTGATCCGATTTTTTCAAAAGAGACGGCAGCGATAAGTTCAAAACTGGCTACATTTAGTAACCCGCAAAAGCTAGAGGCACATGAGAGCGTCAAAGAGATTTTATCTCAGGATTTAAAGTCGGTTTTGTTAAATGCAAAGGAGGAGATAGTAAAGTCCTCCTACGCAAATCAGGCGGAGGTTTTAAAACATGTAGATAAACTTCTGCTTCAGATAGACTACTTTCAACTGCTCTCTCATCTCTCAAATTCGTCATCGCTCTATCTTCCTTTTTCGTGGGATAGCTTAGAGGAGGGGAGCATCAACATTAAAAAAAATAAAAACTCTATATTTTACTGCGATATAAATTTGAAACTAAAAGAGTATGGGGAGCTAACGCTCAAGCTCGCTTTGTATGAGGAAAATCAGATAAATATTCATATATACTCCCAGAATATTGAGTTTAAAGAGATGCTAAAGGAGGGGATTGCTTCTCTTCGCTCTGCTTTGATTGAGTCGCAGATTACGCCAAGAGAGATACGCATTTTTGATGTGTTGAAAAAAGATTCTCCTTATGAAAAGGTAGAAAATCAAATCGATATGGGTTTTGAGGTAAAAGTATGAAAAAAGCAGCTGCATTAAAATACGACACTACAAAAGATAAAGCGCCTCGCGTTGTTGCTAAAGGGCAGGGAAGAAGTGCCGAAAATATTATAAAAATTGCTGAGCTTCACAATCTTCCCATAAAAAAAGATGAAGACCTCATGGAACTGCTCTCAAAAGTGGAGCTGGACAAAGAGGTTCCAGAGGCTCTTTATAGAGCTGTTGCAGAGGTTTTTAGTTTTATTTATAAAGTGAGCAAGAAGAGTTAAAAATCTTGATACTCTTCTATTTGTGTTACATCTATCCCTTTTTCTTTGAGTTTATTTCCTATCTCAAGGACTATTTGGTTATATTTCTCAGTCTCTAAAAAGCCCTCATAGGCATCCATCTTTTTTTCATATACTTTTGCCGCAATGTTAGTTATTTCGTTAAGCGCTTTTTTGAGCTGCTCGTCTAAATACTCAACCGTATCCCCCAAATATTCTTTTTCTTCCATGTTTTATCCTTAAGTTTTGGTTTTAATCTTCATTTAGTTTGGTTATATGTTCAGGCAGATTTTTACTGTTTGCAGCTCCTAGTTTTTGAAGTTTTTGAAACTGATTAGTTATGCTGCCGCTTCCGGAGTGAAGTTTTGAGAATGTCTCCTCATAACTTTTTTGAACCGTCGTTATTTGATTGCCGAGTTTTTCGACACTCTGTATAAATCCTGCAAATTTATCAAATAGCAGTCCTGCTCGTTGTGCAATCTCCTGCGCATTTTTTTGTTGGCGTTCATATTTCCAGCTGTTTTCAACTGCACGAAGCGATACCATAAGAGTTGTCGGTCCGACTAAAATAACATTCTTTTTAAAGGCATGGTCAAAGAGTGCGCCGTCATACTCCATAGCCATCATTAAAGCACTCTCAATGGGGACAAACATAAAGATAAAATCAAGTGTTTTTACGCCTTTGAGATTTGCATAATCCTTTTCGCTTAGCTCTTTAATATGTTTTTTCACAGAAGCAACATGCTCTATGGCAAAGAGCTCTTTTTGCTCCTCATTTTCAGCCGATACATAGCGCTCGTAAGCAAGAAGAGAGTTCTTTGCATCTATGATAATATCTCTACTATCAGGAAGATGCACCACAACATCGGGGCGGTAGCGGCTGCCGTTGCTCTTGTGCTCTAAACTAACCTCCCGCTCATACTCTTTTCCTAGTCTCAAGCCCGAGTTCTCAAGAACACTCTGCAAAACCATCTCGCCCCAGACACCCTGCTTTTTGTTTTCGCCCTTTAGCGCTTTTGTAAGGTTTTTGGCATCTTGACTCATCTGATGATTTATCTCCTTGATGCTTCTTATCTCAGCTTGAAGCATGGAGCGATCTTTTGCCTCTTTTATATATACATCGTTAATCTGCTTTTTAAACTCGTTAAACTGCTCTCTCATAGGGTTAATCATCTTGGATATGTTTTCTTGATTTTGTATTGATAGTTTTTGGGAGTTGTTCTCTAAAATTTTCTCTGCAAGCTCTTTAAACTCAAGTCTCATCTGCTCTTTATTTTGCTCTAATAGTTCAAACTTTTCTCTGTTTTTCTCATTTATGCCCTCAATGCGCTCTTGTAAAACAGCATTTTGGCTTAGTACAGCGGCTGATTTTTCAGTCTCCTGAGCAAGCCTATTTTTTAAACTATTTACTGCACTAATCCAGACGCCAATCGCGCCAAAAAGCAGACCTATTGTTACGTAGAGGGCTTCAAGCATTGCATGTATTCTCCAAATTATTGGTGTATTGTAGCAAAAATATAATATAATCTAAAGATTTAAAAGTGAGGATTTCAAATGCAAAATATCTATTTAAAATATCAATCGGCTTTTGAAATAGCAGTAGCTTCAATTTAAGGATTAAAGAGATGGGTGGAACAAAAAGGGCAAATATTAGAAGCGGTATGAGTGTGGCAATCGTACTTAAACAAGATCAAGAAAGCGGACGCCTAACAGATGGAATAGTCCGTGATATCTTGACAAACTCTCCAACACATCCTCACGGTATTAAAGTCCGTCTGATGAGCCGTGAAGTCGGACGAGTAAAGGTAATACACTAATGAATAAAACAGATTTCTCAACTCTTGCTCTAAGTAAAGAGATGCTCCACAACCTTAGTGAGATAGGTTATAAGGAGATGACTCCCATACAAGCCCAGAGCCTGCCTTTTATACTTGAGGGCAGAGATGTAATCGCTCAGGCTAAAACAGGAAGCGGCAAGACAGCGGCTTTTGGCATAGGAGTGCTTCATAAACTCCAAGTTAAAAAGTTTAGAGTTCAAACTCTTATACTCTGCCCGACACGTGAGTTGGCTGACCAAGTTGCAAAGGAGCTTCGAATGCTTGCGAGATTTGCTCATAATGTAAAAATTTTGACTCTCTGCGGCGGAAGTGCATTTGGACCGCAACTAGGCTCACTTCACCACGGCGCACATATCGTTGTAGGAACTCCGGGGCGGATTTTAAAGCATCTTAAAAAAGAGACACTCTCTTTAGAAGATATGCAGATGCTTGTATTAGATGAAGCGGATAGAATGCTAGATATGGGTTTTAGCGAGGAGATAAACGAGGTTTTGGCGTTCACACCAAAAGATAAACAGACACTTCTTTTCTCGGCTACATACACGGATGAGATTATGGATATAAGTGCCAAAATCCAAAAAGATGCTATGAATATAAAAACTATCTCAACTGAGATAGCAAATAGTATAACGGAACGATTTTATGAGGTTCAAAACTCTCAAAAGATAAGCACGCTAATAAATATTCTAAGTAACTTCAAGCCTGAGAACGTTATAGTTTTTGCTAACACAAAAGCGGAAGTTGTAGAGATTGCCCAGACTTTGCAAAAAAACAAGATAGACGCACTCGCTATTCATGGGGATTTGGAGCAGTATGAGAGAAATGATGTGTTAGTGCAGTTTGCTAACAAAAGTTGCCCGGTGTTAGTGGCAACCGATGTTGCGGCGCGTGGACTTGATATCAAGGAGCTCTCTATGGTTGTAAATTATGATCTTCCTCACTCCCAAGAGATTTACACCCACCGCATAGGCAGAACAGCTCGTGCGGGAGAAGAGGGATTGGCTTTTACTCTTATAAGTCCATACGAGGTAGATAAGGCTGACGAGTACAAAAATGAAACTCGCCTTTTTGAAGATGCAAAAGAGCTTAAAGAGATGGTTGGGTTTGAGATGAAACCTGCATATGTAACGCTTGTAATAGAGGGCGGCAAAAAAGATAAAGTTCGAGCAGGAGATATTTTAGGTGCGCTTACGGGCGAGGCAGGACTTGAGGGGAGCTTCATCGGAAAGATAGATATCTATGATAAACAGAGTTATGTTGCTGTGGCAAGCAGTAAGGTAGATGAGGCTCACGAAAAGCTAAAAAATGGAAAAATCAAAGGTAAAAAGTTTTCGATTTGGATTCTCTAAAATATATAAACCACTACTCTGAAATTACAAAAAAGCAGGTGCTTGAGCTTATAAAACAGGAGAAGTTGACACAGCATCTAAAAAAGAAGTATCCAAATCCGCACACGATAAAGACGGACAAGGCGCTCTTTGCTTATGTAAATGAGATTAAAAACAGCAATATAAAAAATGCGCCCTCGCTTAGCAAAGTTCTTTATGATGGAAAAATAAATGTTATTCACAATGCTTTAGGAACGCATCACTTTATCTCAAGAGTCCAAGGTGCAAAGCTAAAGAGCAAAAATGAGATTCGTATATCTTCTATATTTAAAGGTGCTCCTATGGAGTTTTTAGAGATGATTGTCGTGCATGAACTCTCACACTTTAAAGCCAAGGAGCATAACAGGGCGTTTTACTCCTTATGCGAATATATGCAGCCCTCTTATCATCAGGTAGAGTTTGATTTGAGGCTCTATTTAACGCATATTGATATTTTTGGCAAGATAGATGAGTGGAATTAAATAGATTGGGCAGTTAAGATAACAAAAGGAGAAACAGATGAAAGAAGAGACAAGTTTAGCGATTATTCAGAGCATTGTTGATTCACAAAGAGATTTGATGGTACTGTTTGAAGAGAATAATCCAGTTCTTGTAAACAGAGCTTTTAAAAATTTTTTCTCTGTCTCCTCTTTAGTTGAGTACAGGGAGGAGTTTGGTCCATTTGTAAACAATTTTGTTCCGCATCCTTCCTACTTTCATGGGGATAAGATTGCAAAAGGTAGTAACTGGGTTGATGCTATTTTAGAGCTTCCAACGGAGCAGCGGATTGTCAGCATGATGACGCCTATGTACGAGCCGCATGCTTTTTTAGTATATATTCAAAAGATAGATGAGTATGTTATTGGCGTATTTGAAGATATTACGCAGACGTTGATTAAACGCATCATGATTGAGAATAATGCGAGCATCGACAAACCAAGCGGTGCTTATGCTAAAAACTACTTTTTGCAGATTGCACAGAGTTTTCAAGATGCGGCTGTTTTTAATAAAAAAACAATCAGTGCGATATTGATTAAAACGGCTGAAAAAGAGGTTATTGAGCCTTTGGAACTGGTAAAACATTTTAAAAGCATCATAAGACAAGATGATATGTTGATTCGCTGGCAAGACAACTCTTTTTTGCTTATATATCTTGTTGATAGCTTGAGCAATGCGCAAAAAATGCTAGATAAAGTTTACACAAAAGGATGCTCGTTTACCCTAATAACTCAACAAGAAAAAGAGGGTATTAAAGAGTTTATAAAGAGAGTTGAGAGTTAATTTAACTCTTTTTTACTAAAAAAACAGAATCCGTTTCGCCCACTGTTTTTTGCTTCATACATGGCTGTATCGGCATTTTTAAAGAGTGTTTTTTGGTCGAGTCCGTCTGTCGGGAAGATTGCAATACCGATTGAAGCAGTTACAAGAAGCTCATTTTTGTTAAAGATATATGGTAAGCCGATGATTTTAAGAAGTTTTTTTGCGAGTAAAGAGGCTCCCTTAGCATCACTATTTGGAAATAAAAATATAAACTCATCTCCGCCTAGACGCGATACGGTATCAACCTCGCGTAAAACAGAGATAAAACGCTTAGAGAGTTCAACCAGTAAAGCGTCGCCTGCATCATGCCCTAGAGTATCGTTAATCTCTTTGAAATGGTCAAGGTCTAGAAACATAACGCTGAGTTTTTTGTTGTTACGTTTTGCTAATTTTATTGCATAGTTGGTTCGCTCTTCTAGCTGAAATCTGTTTGGAAGTCCGGTAAGGGAGTCAAAATTTGCAAGATTATAGATGCGCTCCTCGGAGCGTTTTTTATCTGTAATATCCTCTTTTATAGCAACGTAGTGTGAAATTGTCCCATCAGATTGAAAAATAGGGGATGTCTTGACTTCCTCGACATATTCAACTCCATCTTTTGTCAGATTGACAAACTCTCCATGCCAGATTTTTCCGAGAGTTAGATTAGCCCACATATCCTCGTATGCTTTTGTTTTGGTTTTACCTGATTGTAAAAAACGTGGGTTTTTGCCAATTACCTCTTGTTTTTGATAGCCCGTTACTTGGGTAAATGCGTTGTTTGCATACTCAATATTTCCGTTTAAATCGGTAATAATTATGGTGCTTGGGCTCTGCTCGATTGCTTGAGAGAGTTTTAATAGCTTTTGAGCCTGTACTTTAAGCAGATGCCTGCTTTTTAGAAGCGTTAAGACAATATAGAGCAAAAAGAATTGCACAGCCAACCCGCCGGACGTCATCAAGAGCGGGTACAATGTATCTATGGATTCATCAAACTCTTTCGTACTTAAGAAGTGGATTTGCCACGATACGTTATTTATCTCAACTGTTTTTTTTGTGTAAAATTTTGATTTGTATGAAGATGGTTTATAGGATTCGTAGAGCAGATGCTCTTTGCAAATATTGTTGCTGTCATATATTTTAAAATTTAAGATAGACTTTTGCAGAGTGATTTTATCCATAATGTCATTCATACGAAAAGGGCTGTAAACAAAGCCCTCTAAAGCCTCTTGCCTCTCTTTTTTGCTATCTAATTTTGCATACTTTTTATAGAGAGGCAGGTACATTAAAATACCCGCTTGCACGTCATCATAAATCTCTTGAACAAGAGTGACTCTCCCCGAAATCGAAGTCTTGCCAGTATCTCTTGCTATTTGCATTGCAGCTTTGCGGGTTGCTTCTGAAAACATATCATAGCCGATTGCTGCAATATTTCGTTCGTCCATAGGTTCAAGGTATAAAATAGAACTGTAAATTTCGCGTTTGCCTGAGGGGTGTAATGAAAACGATTCAAATCCACCCTCTCTCATCTGCTGCTCAATTTTCGCCACTTCATCTGGCTGAATCATCTTTGCAAATCCAATACCCTGCATCCCGGGATAGTTTTTCTTGATGTTTATTATTTCTATAAAATCATGCCACTCTTTGCGGGTTACAAAGTCGCTTCCATACAAGAAGCCTACTCCGCTTTGGAGTACATTTTCATATTTTTGCATACGGTATTTTATTTTGTCTATGTTCTCATCTACAGAATCTTCAAATTTTTGTGCAGCAATAGCATTGTAGTAGTTTTGGGTTGTAACCCAGATAGAAGCAGCGACAAGAATTGAAAACAGCACTATGAAAAAAACCGTCACTTTATTATAGATGCAACCATTTTTTAACATCATTAAATAGTGAGGGCGTTTTGTCATCTGCTTAAACCTAGCCGTTTATTTAAATATATTTATATGTTAACATAAATCAAAAATTTGTTTACTATATTTGTTCAAATTCGGCTATTTTTTTCTCATAATCGTTTGTAATTTCATCAAATTCACTCTGTAGTATTTCAAGGAGTTCAAACATCTTCTCAACCTCTTTTTGCTCTAAAGATACGAGTTTTGAGAATTCAATGATTTTAAAGCTATCTCCGCTATTTGAGGCTTCTAGCAGTCTCTTTTGATGAGAAGCCAAAGTCTCTTCGGACTTGATGATAGAGGCTTCAAGCTTGTCAATCTTTTTTTTCATCGGCGAAGTGAGCTTGTTTTTTTCTCTAATAAGGTCAGCTTTTACTTTTTTGTTCTCTTTAAAGCTTGCTTTTGGTTTTTGCTTGATTTTATCTTCTTCCTCCTCTTCCCAGCCCATTTTTTCTAAAAAGAGGTCATATCCGCCATCAAAATACTCTGCCCCATTTTTTGTAAAGATGATAAGTCTATCACAGGTACGGCGTAGCAACTCCTCAGAGTGCGTTACGATGATTACGGAGCCTTTGAAGTTTTTAATTGCTGTTGTGAGTGCTTCTATGGAGTCCATGTCTAAGTGGTTTGTAGGCTCATCCAAAAAGAGAAGATTGACATCACGCGCTAAAATCTGCCCGAGCATTACACGACTTTTCTCGCCTCCTGAGAGTAGAGAGACTCTCTTGTCCGCATTATCTGCACTAAACATCATCGAACCGCAGATACTTCTGATAACTTGAGTAGGGAGCTTTGTGTTTGCGGAGTGAATTTCATCTATTACCGTGCTGTTAGGATGCAGTCTTGCGATATTTGTCTGTCCAAAGTGTGCAAAAGCGGTGCTCGGATGCATGTGAACTTCACCACTAAGCGCTTTTAATTCGCCAGCAATGGTGTTTAAGAGAGTTGATTTGCCTTTTCCGTTCTTACCGATAATTCCAAGACGCTCTCCCTTTTCAAGCACAAAGGAGATGTTTTTAAACAAAATATTATCAGGTGTATAACCAAAACTTAAATTTTTAACATCAAGAAGAACTTTTGCCGGCGTATCTTTGTAGTTAAAATCAAATTTCAAAGATGCGTCGTATCCCAAATCCTCAAGTAGGTCCATCTTCTCAAGCTGTTTTACCTTTGACTGGGCAAGAGCGGCTGTTGAGGCACGCGCTTTGTTTCTTGCAATAAAATCTTCAAGCTCTTTTACTTTTTTATCCTGTGAAATCTTCTGCTTCTCATGCAGCTCATCGCTTGATTTTAGCTGCTCATAATATTTATGCGTATCTCCGGCGATAATCCTTAGATTTTTGCGTACAATTCCCATTGTGTGCGTAGTGACGGCGTCCATGAAATCCCTGTCGTGAGTGATTAAAATAACTTCGCCCTCAAAAGCTTTTAGAAAATTTTTCAGCCATCTAAGCGAGAGGATGTCAAGGTAGTTTGTCGGCTCATCCAAAAGAAGCAGATTAGGCTCAGTTACAAGAAGTTTTGCAAGGTTGATGCGGATTTGATAACCGCCTGAGAAAGAGAGAGGGTCTTTTTCTAAATCCTCTTGCGTAAAACCCAAACCAAATAGAATCTTCTCAACTCTGTAGAGATCATACTTCATATCCTCCTCAAGAGCTAAAGCCGCCTCTTCTATTAGAGTGTTTTGGCTAAACTCAAGGTACTGCTTAAGCGCACCTATTTTATATCCTCGTGGTATAATTACCTCTCCCGTGTCGGGGGTGTCCTCGCCTAAAATAAGTTTAAAAAGCGTTGATTTGCCGCTTCCGTTGCGTCCTACTAATCCGACTTTGTTGCCTGAGTTAAGCTTAAAGGTAAGGTTACTAAAAAGCTCCTGTTTGCCGAAACTTTTTGAAATATTTATAAGTTGTATCATACTCTTCTTCTATTTTTATGTTTGAGACCTCTTGCTAGAGCTCTTTTGGGGTTAAATTTGCCAACTTTGCTGGCAAATCGCTGAAGCAATCTCTACTTAATGAGAGAAGCTACCTCTTCTAGCATCCATGGCCACTGTCCATAGCCGCTTTGGCTGTTTATATGCCCTGCATCTTCTAAAACTATCATTTTAATAGCAAGCATTTTTTGAAGTGTTTGTGCTTCTTGTTGCGTCATGTATGGATCGTTTGTAGAAGTGATAAGCAGGCTCTTTTTTGCATAAAGATTTACAGGAGCCTTACAAGGGAAAAAACTCTCTAACTCTTTTATGTCACACTTCAAACTTGGAGGAACAACAAGAAAAAGATTTTCTATCTCCCTAATTTTGCCCTCATTGCAAAGATGAAACCAGAGTATATTTGCCAACGAGTGGCAAATAACGATATCTGGTTTAAAATCTTCTAATTCTTTGGTTAACTGTATTATCCACTCATTTTTATTTGGAAAGTCAAAGTCACTGAATTTTAAAAAACTGACACAACCGTAATTTTTTGCTATCTCAGCTGAGAGCCAACTCTGCCAATGCGGGAAATCACTTCCGCCCCAGCCGTGTAGTATTAAAACTCTTTTCATTCTTTTAGGAGTGCTTGAGGATAACGTTTTCAATTCTAAGAATAGTCTCATCCCTGCCGATTATCGCCATTACATTATCAAGTCCCGGTCCGCTCATTTTACCTAAAAGTGCGATGCGAAGAGGCTGCCCGATTTTACCAAAACCTATTTTCATCTCATCGACTACCTCTTGCATCAGGTGATGATAATCGCTCGGAAGGTGAAGCTCACTTGCCGCAGATACTTTTGCTTTAAAAATATTTAAAATCTCCAATGCATCACCTTTTAGCGCTTTTTCTGCAGCTGCTTGGTCATAATAAGTTGGCGTGCTAATAACCTCATACACAAGAGATGCCATCTCCTTGAGAGTTTTTGCACGCTCCTTTAAGGCATCTAGCAAAATCTCTTTTTTATCATGAGAAGTTAACAGCAGACCGTACTGCTCAAGAAGTTTTGCAAGTTCGTTATTCGGAGTATTTTTGATATAGTGAGAGTTGAGCCAGTCAAGTTTTTCGGTGTTGTAAATAGATGCCGATTTGTTGATGTTTTTTGGATCAAAAAGCTCTCGCATCTCATCTAGGGAAAAAATCTCCTGATCCCCATGACTCCATCCAAGGCGCACTAAAAAGTTTAAAAGTGCTTCGGGCATATATCCCATCTCTTTGTATGCCATAACATCTGTGGCGCCATCACGTTTAGAGAGTTTTTTACCCTCTGCGTTGTGAATCATTGGAACATGATAAAAATTTGGTATATCAAATCCAAGTGCCTCATAAATTACAATCTGTTTTGGCGTATTTGAGAGGTGGTCGTCTCCGCGGATAACTTCCGTAACTCCCATAAGATGGTCATCTATCGCTACGACAAAGTTGTATGTCGGCGAGCCGTCGGCTCTAGCGATAATAAAATCATCCAAGATATCCTCATGCTTGAAAACAACGTTACCTTTTATGCCATCTCTAACAATAATCTCCCCGTTAAGAGGCGCTTTTATGCGGATGGCAGGTTCGATACCCTCGGGAGGAGTGCCGGTAAAATCACGATATTTGCCTTCATATTTTGTTCTTTGTTTGTTTGCCATCTGTGTCTCTCTAAGTTCTGATAGCTCCTCTTTTGACATGTAGCATCTGTAGGCCTTACCCTCATCAAGAAGCTGTTTTATATATTTTGCATATATTTCATCTCTTTTTGATTGGTAAGTTATCTCCCCGTCATGCTCTAAGCCGAGCCAATGAAACGCATTGACAATTGCTTCTGCTGCTTGTTTAGAATTTCTCGCTTTATCGGTGTCTTCAATTCGAAGAAGAAACTTCCCGTTATGTTTTCTAGCCCAAAGATAAGAAAAAAGAGCTGTTCTCAAACCGCCGATATGTAAATAGCCCGTAGGACTTGGAGCAAAACGAGTGACAACCATAAAAAGCCTTTAGTAAATAGTTGTGGAATTTTAGGCTATTATTTGTTAAAAGCGGGTAAAATACTTCTATAAAAATTATAATAATAGAGTATAGGATAGTAAATGTATAAGGTATTTTTATCTCTTTTTTTTAGCGCACTGCTTAGCGCGGAGCTGATTAACGGGGTTAGTGTTGTGGTCAAGGGAGAGGCAATCACTCTTTATGATATAAAAGAGGAGATGCGAATATCTAATGTCCAAGCAGATGTAGCAACCAATAATTTGATAAGAAAAAAATTAGAAACTGCAGAGATTGATGATAGACACATAAGCGTAACAAGCTCCGATGTTTATGATGATATTAAAAAGATGGCTGCTGCAAATAAAATGAGCATAGATGAGTTTTACGAAGTCATCAGAAATACAAACGGACTAAGTTCCACAGAATTTAAAGAGAAGACAAAAGAGAAGATTTTATCGCAAAAGCTCTACTCGGCGATTGCTTACTCCTCTATTGAACTTCCGGATGAGGAGGAGCTAAAAGAGTATTTTGAATTGCATAAAACAGAGTTTTTACGCCCTAGTGCTTTTAAAGTCTCAATATACAGCTCACAAAATAGAGCTGCTCTTGAAAAAAAGATAACTATTGCGATGTTTCACTCAGATGAAATACAAATACAGGGACAAAATTTAGAGTATGGCAGAATACCTCAGGAGCTCTCAAGACTTCTTGAAAATACAAAAATAAACAGCTTTACCCCTATAGTGGCTGATCCAAACGGTTCATTTGTGAGTTTTTTTCTCAAAGGGATTGATGCTCCAAGTAGTGTAGATTATGAGAGTGTGAAAAATGAGATGATAAATCTTATTATGACACAAAAAAGAGAGCAGGTTTTGAGTGATTATTTTGCAAGACTTAGAAATAGCACGGATATAAAAGTCATTAGAGAGCTGTAGCGCATGTTAAATGATGAAAATTTTATAAACATCGCACAAGAGATAGCGAGTGCTTCTAAATGTGTCTCCAAGCAGGTGGGTGCGGTAATCGTAAAAGATGGAAGAATTCTAAGTACAGGCTATAACGGTACTCCCTCAGGATATATAAACTGTTGTGAACACTGGGAAGACAAATATACTTCAAATCATCATGAGTGGTCAAAAACATACGAGATACATGCAGAGATGAATGCCATCATCTGGGCGGCACGAAAAGGAATCCCCGTTGAGGGCGCAACCATTTATGTCACGCTTGAGCCTTGCAGCGAGTGCAGTAAAAATATAATAGCAAGCGGAATCGCGCGCATTGTTTATCTCAAGCCTTATGAGCACAACCACTCCGCAATAATCTCAAAATTTATAAAAGACAACAATGTAAGCATTGAAATGTTAAGTCACAAAGGATAGATAATGAATGAAGAAAAAGAGCTACAAGCAGAGATAGGAAAACATCTTATGCAGCCCGAAAACTACGGGAAAATTGAAGATGCAGATTGTGTTGGAGTCGGAATAGACCATGCAACAAAGAGCTATGTTATTATGTATCTCAAAAGAGACAATAACTCTATAATAGATGTCAAGTTTGGTTCAAACGGAAATCAGGACACGACAACGTTAGGCTCTATATTTACCGAGATGATTCATGGCGACACGATTGAGGGCGCTTTGGAGACAGCATCAGCACTAGAGAAAGATTTACTAGAGAGTTATGCGGCAATTCCTGCTCCAAAAGTTGATACAAGTAAGCCGGAAGGCGAGCAGGTGGAGAGAGTCTCAACGGAGCATCAAGACAGCGCAAATATGGTGCTTACGGCGTTTCGTGCAGCTATGCGTCATTATGAGAGAAAAGCCGGCGGCATAGAGGAGGAGCAGTTTGAGATAAGTATAGTAAAAACTTGTCCCTACTCTACCTCGGAGTGCAACCTTGTACAGAAGCAGAGTAAAGATTCTTAAGCGTTTAAAAATTGTGCAATTCTATCCGTAGGTCTTCCTATGATTGCTCTATCGCCTTTGATTATGATGGGGCGTTCTATAAGTTTAGGGTGTTTAAACATCGCTTCAATTAGAGCGTCATCGCTATTTTCGTCTTTTAGATTTAGTTCTTTGTATAAATCCTCTTTTGTTCTCATAAGCTCTCTTGGCTTGATGCCTAGCATCTTTAAAACAGTTCTAATCTGATTTTCATCAGGAGAATTTTCTAAATATTTTATCACCTCAGCTTTACATCCGCTATGTGTAACTATTTCCATCGCTTCACGTGATTTTGAACATTTTGGGTTATGCCAAATAGTTACTGCTTGCATTTTGACCTCTTTTTTATTTGTATTTTACACTATAATTGAAAAACAAAAAATATTAAAGAGGAGAGAGTATGGTAGATACAATACTCTATATACATATATTGGCAGCAACTGCATGGATAGGCGGAGCGCTTTTGCTGTTTGCTTTAGGCATTTTGCTAAAAGGCAAGGAGGCTCAAGCGCAAACATATGAGCATCTAGGGCCGTTATATGGATATTTTGAGACCTTTTGGCTTGTAGTCTTACTTAGTACGGGAACATTTCTCTTTTTTAATTTTAATCTTATAGAAGTTTTAACGCTTGATGCTGATGAGTCAAAACTCGGCTACATGATGAGCAACAAGCTCTTTTATGTTGCTACTATTACAATTTTTACGATTGTTCACATGAGGATTGCGCTAAAGACGCATAAAAACGAGCGTTCTATCATCCAAAAGATAGTCTCACGCGCAAGCTCTATGATGATTTTCTTTTTAAACCTTATTGTGTTATGGTACGCAATGCAGCTAAGACACATACTCTCTTAGCAGATGGATGCTTTTAAAAAAGTTTTAACTTTTTTAAAAGCATATAGATTTTACAACCTATGCAGTAGTTAAAAAGTGCCTCTAATAGAGCGCATGCTGTTAGCATAGCGATAACTGCAACAGTGGCAAACATTTGATTTAACAAAAAAATAGCAACTGAGAGCAGTGCAAATAAAAAGCCTATTTTGAGTGCAAACTCTTTTGGACCTGCATCAATTTTATCTTTTTTTACCCCAAAGAGTTTTGATATCACTCTTGCCAGATTGTATAACGGGCTTACTTTTTCATAACCGAGCATACGCACAAAAAAATCGTACAACAGGAGTGCTAAAATAGCAAAGTTTGGATAAATTATAAAAAAAATCCCAAGAGCAGAGACTTCAGAAGCAACTATTCTTATTATATTTTGGTCAACGATTTTATATGTAATTGGACAAGATTTCACCTATTTTTCCTATATAGTGTAATTTAAAAATTTATTTTTGTATTTGGAGAGTTCCATTATGCTAATGTCAAAAATATCTTTTATACTCTCTCTTGAGTCGTCAAAAAAGAGATTAAGTATTGGATGCTCTACTTTTGCATCAACAATCTTCAAATCATCCTCTAGAGCAATTAAAATATCTAAAACTTTTATCTCTTTTGGATCGCACGCCAACATATAGCCACCTTTTGCACCCCTTATACTCTTTACAATTCCAGCACGTCTTAGTTTTCCAAGCAGTTGTTCAAGATAGTTTTGAGGAATATTAGCATTTGTGGCTATCTCTTTTATCTGCATAGGAGACTCCCCCTCATGTTTGCTTAATTCGCAAATTGCGGCTAAACCGTATGTTCCCTTTGTTGATATTAGTGGCATTACAACTCCAATATGTATAAATATCAGCAGAAGTATACACTTTTTTTTTAATAATGTAAAGTAATTTTGTCAGATTTAAAAAATAATTTTTAAATCTATTTAAGCCCTATAATATAGGAGTTTATAGTAATCATAACTAATTTAGTGTATATTAACATTACAATTTTGCTTGACTTTAATTTTAAAATAAATTATACTTTCGACTATTAATGAAAAATAGGAGGATAAGTTAGATGTTACATATACAAAGCAGCATACAAAATATTGTTGATGAGAATCAGACACGCGTTCATGCAGGGGTTGTATTACTGTTTATGAGTGCATATCTATTTAGTGCAAATGAGTTATTTATATATATATTGATTTATGATTTTTTAGTTAGAGTTTATGCGATGCCTTTTATGAGTCCTATATATTTAATCTCTACTGTTTTAGTAAAGTTATTTAATCAAAAAGAGAGATTGACTGATGGTTCTGCAAAGGAGTTTGCTTCACATGTCGGCTTGAGTATGCTCTTTGCGGTATTGATAGCGGATCTTTTAAATGAGACAACAGCCGCCTTTTTCTTAACCATTTTTTTGGCTCTGTGGAAAATTGCAGAGGTAGCAAAAGATTACTGTTTTGCATGTAAATTTTATGAACTATTAAAGAGTAAAAATATTGAGGTGGAGTCACTATGAATTATGCAAAAAATGTAACAGAACTTATAGGAAACACGCCTCTGGTAAAGATAAATATGGCAAGCAAGAGCGCATTGGTACTTGCAAAATGTGAGTTTATGAATCCAACTCATTCGGTCAAAGACAGAATCGGAAATCATATGATTCAAGAGGCAATAAAGCAGGGTTTTATTGATGAAAAAACTGTTGTAGTTGAGCCGACAAGCGGCAATACCGGTATAGCTTTGGCAAGCGTGTGTGCAAGTCTTGGAATAAAACTTATTCTTACCATGCCAAGTTCAATGAGCGTAGAGAGACAGCAACTTTTAAAAGCGCTTGGCGCAGAGCTTGTTTTAACGGACGCAAAAAAGGGAATGAGCGGTGCGATTGATATGGCACATGAGCTAGCAAAAGAGTTGAAAAGCAGCTTTATGCCAAGACAGTTCTCAAATATGGCAAATCCTGAAATCCACAGAAAAACAACAGCGCTTGAGATACTAAAAGATACAAACGGGAGTGTTGATATTTTGGTTTTGGGAGTAGGAACGGGCGGTTCTATTACCGGAATCGGTGAAGTCCTAAAGAGCAAAAATCCAAATATAAAGATTATTGCCGTGGAGCCTGATACCTCTGCGGTACTCTCCAAAGAGCCCGCGGGTTCACATAAGATTCAGGGGATAGGAGCGGGGTTTATACCTGAGGTGCTAAACGGCAAAATTTATGATGAAGTCATAAAGGTAAGCAGTGAAGATGCAATCAACTCCTCAAGAGAGCTGGCAAAAAAAGAGGGTCTTTTGGTGGGTATATCATCTGGGGCGAATGTTTTTGCTTCGACTCAAGTCGCTAACAGGCAAGAGAACAGAGGTAAAACCATCGTTACTATTTTGTGTGATACTGGAGAGAGGTATTTAAGCTGCGGGCTCTACGATGAGGGGTGAAAATGCAGGACAAAGCATATAGATCGGTTATTAAAACCATCTCATGGAGGAGTGTCGGGACAGTAGATACGATTGTGATTTCATACATAATAACCGGCAGCTTTGTAATGGCGGCATCAATAGGCTCCATAGAGGTTGTGACAAAAATGATTTTGTACTACTACCATGAGCGAGCGTGGAATAAGATTGAGCTTGGTAGATACAAAGCCACAGCCAATGACTACCATATATAAGAGGAAAAGTATAGTGAGAGAGAAAATAGCAAAATTAAACCCAAGGTTTAAAAATCAAGAGCCGAAAACACTTCTAAAACACTTCTTAAAGGAGTATGAAGGAAAGATAGCTTTTTCTTCAAGCTTCGGGGCCGAAGATCAGGTTTTAACCGACATGATTTTAAAGATTCAGAGCGAAGCTGAAATATTTACGCTTGATACGGGAAGGCTTCCACAACAGACATATGATGTGATGAACAGAACCAACTTAAAATATAAGACAAAAATAAAGGTTTACTTCCCACAGAGCAGAGATGTCGAAAGGCTCTACCAAAAGCAGGGTATCAACGGTTTTTACGACTCCGCAGAAAATAGAAAAGAGTGCTGTTTTGTGAGAAAAATCGCACCCCTTAAAAGAGCACTCGAGGGTGTTGATATCTGGATAACTGGTATTAGGGCGCAGCAAAGTCCAACGCGCCAAAAAGCAGAGCTGCTTGAGTGGGACGAGGCGAACATGGTTGTAAAACTAAATCCGATTGTTTCATGGAGCCAGAGTGATGTTTGGGACTACATAAAAGAAAACGATGTTCCATATAATGTTCTGCACGACAAAGGTTATCCGAGCATAGGGTGTGCGCCTTGTACAAGGGCGGTTGAAGAGGGTGCAGATATACGAAGCGGAAGATGGTGGTGGGAGAATCCCGAACATAAAGAGTGCGGACTACATATCAAGGATACAAAGTGCTAGATACAAAAAGATTGACACATTTAAAACAGCTTGAGGCTGAATCCATTCACATATTAAGAGAGGTTGTTGCGGAGTTTGAAAATCCCGTGATGATGTACTCCGTAGGAAAAGACTCCGCGGTAATGCTCCATCTCGCACTTAAGGCTTTCTTCCCTGCGAAGTTACCTTTTGCACTTTTGCATGTAGATACTAAATGGAAGTTTAAAGAGATGATTGCTTTTCGCGATAAAAGAGCAAAAGAGGAGGGGTTTGAGCTTCTGGTTTATACTAACCCAGAGGGGGTTGAAAAAGATATAAATCCTTTTGTCCATGGCTCGGCTCTGCATACCGACATCATGAAGACGCAAGGACTAAAGCAGGCACTAAATAAATATAAGTTTGATGCGGTCTTTGGCGGAGCAAGACGGGATGAAGAGAAATCCAGAGCAAAAGAGAGAATCTACTCTTTTAGGGATAAGAACCATAGATGGGACCCAAAAAACCAGAGACCTGAGTTATGGAATTTGTATAACTCAAGAGTGAACAAAGGTGAAAGCATAAGAGTTTTTCCGCTCTCAAACTGGACGGAGCTTGATATTTGGCAATATATTTACTTAGAGCAAATCCCTATAGTTCCACTCTATTTTGCAAAAAAACGACCTGTTGTTCAAAAAGATGGAGTCAAGATAATGGTAGATGATGAGAGAATGCCTATAGAAGAGGGAGAGGTTATAAAAGAGGAGATGGTTCGCTTTAGAACTCTGGGGTGCTATCCTTTAACGGGAGCGGTTGAGTCAAATGCAACGACCTTACCTGAGATTATCCAAGAGATGCTTTTGACAAAAACAAGCGAGAGGCAGGGGCGTGTGATTGATAACGATTCAACAGGTTCTATGGAGAAGAAAAAAATGGAGGGGTATTTTTAACATGTCAGCATTAGAGACAAAAATAGCAACGGATATTGAGAGTTATTTAAAAGAGCATGAGAACAAAGAGATGCTCAGGTTTATAACATGCGGAAGCGTTGATGATGGAAAAAGTACCCTTATAGGAAGACTTCTACATGACTCAAAGATGATTTTTGAAGATCAGCTAGCAGCTATAAAAAAGTATTCCAAAAGAAGCGGCACAACCGAGGGAGAGTTTGACCTTTCACTTCTTGTTGATGGCTTACAGAGTGAGCGTGAGCAGGGGATTACCATTGATGTCGCATACAGATACTTTACGACGGATAAGAGAAAATTTATCATCGCCGATACACCTGGACATGAGCAGTACACGAGAAACATGGCAACAGGTGCGAGTACTGCTGATTTGGCAATTATCCTCATCGATGCTAGATATGGTATGCAAACACAGACAAGAAGACACTCTTTTATAGCAAAATTGCTCGGTATAAAACATATAGTTGTTGCAATAAATAAGATGGATTTAGTGGAATTTAGTCAAGAGGTTTATGAAAATATATCAAAAGACTACCTCTCTTTTGCAAAAGAGCTTGGACTAAGTGATGATATTACGCTTATTCCACTCTCTGCCCTAAATGGCGACAATGTGGTTGATAAAAGTGAAAAATCTCCATGGTACAAAGGCGAGACGCTTTTGCACCTTTTGGAAAATATAGAGATAGGTAGTGACAGAGATTTAGTGCATTTTAGATTGCCTGTACAGTATGTAAACAGACCAAATCTCGATTTTAGAGGTTTTTGCGGAACTATATCTTCTGGTGTCATAAGTGTCGGCGATAACATTACCGTTTTGCCCTCAGGGGAAAGTTCAAGAGTAAAAGAGATAGTTATGTATGATGGCAATTTAAATTATGCATATGCACAGCAGGCAGTTACTCTAAGACTTGAGGATGAGATAGATATAAGTCGTGGCAATATTATCGTTAAAAGTGACGAACAGCCAGATAGTGGGGACTCTTTTGATGTAAACATTGTCTGGATGAGTGAAGGGCCGCTGTTAAAACATAAACAATATTTTATAAAAAGAGCTTCATCTTTGAGTGTTGGAAGTATAGATGAGTTTTACTACAAAACTGATGTAAATACGCTACAAGAGCAGAGTGCAAACCTACTTAATCTAAATGAGATAGGGCATGCAAAGTTAGATTTAGAGAGCACTTTGGCATATGATTCTTACAGTAAAAACAAGGCAATGGGAAGCTTTATAATAATAGACAGAATTACTAACAATACGGTAGGAGCCGGAATGATTGTACAAAAATCAGAGGAGCCTTCAAAAACAAAAACTTCAGAGTTTTCAGAATTTGAGGTGGAGTTAAACGCATTAATGAGAAAACGTTTTCCTCACTGGGAAGCAAAAGAGATTTTTTAGGGATAATAAGATGTTAAAAGAGACAAAAGCAAAGAGAGTTGAGCGGATAAAAATAGAAAAAGATGGCTTAGACGTCTTAGGAGATATACATCGCTATGCACAAACAGGTAAAGAGATTGATCCCGAAGACATAGACAGATTTAAGTGGTATGGTCTCTATACCCAAAACAGAAATCTTCAAGACAAAGATGACAACACTCTCTATTTTATGTTAAGAGTAAAACTTCTCGGCGGCAGACTTGACCTTGAGGGACTTGAGGCTGTAGCGGAGATTTCACAGAGATATGCAAGGGGAACTGCCGATTTTACATCAAGGCAGGATATTCAGTTTCACTATATAAAAGTAGAAGATTTGCCGACAATTTTTAAGCGATTAGAGCAAGCTGGACTCACTACTGTTTTTGCGGCAGGAGATGTCCCGAGAAATGTTGTAACATGCCCTATAAACGATGTTGATGTCGAGCGAATTTTTGATGTTGGCACAATTGTAAAAGAGGTAAATGAATATTTTGATGCAAATAAAGAGGTCTCAAATCTTCCTAGAAAATACAAAGTCGGAATCAGTGGCTGTTCTAAACACTGCGCATCGCATGAGATACAAGATTTGAGTTTTAATGCTACAAAATTTCAAGATGATAAAGTTCTCTTTGATGTCAGCGTAGGCGGAGGTCTGGCTTCAAACAAGCGAATAGCCTCCCATTTAGGTTATGTAGAAGCAGAGCAGGTTTTGGCAGTAGCAAAAGCGGTAACTGAGATATACAAGGAGCATGGCGGCAGAGAAAATAGAAACAGAGCAAGAGTCGGACATCTCCTTGAGACTTTTGGAGTAGATAAATTTTTGCAGACACTGCACTCAAAGTTAGATTTTAGCCTTCAAAAAAAAGGAGTTCAAATCTACACTCCATATGCACAAAGAGGGCATTTTGGCGTTCACGGTAGTGTAAAAGAGGGCAGAAGCTATATCGGTTGTGCGATTAACGGCGGTAAGATAGGCGCTGAGGGATTATATGGACTCTTGAAGATACTTCGAAAATATGAAGCTTCCGCTATAAGAGCGACAATATCTCAAAACTTTGTCATCACAGATCTGCCTAGCAAAAGTGCGCATGCTGCAGTAGAGAAGCTCTCTGCAATAGGCATAGATGCAAATCCGTCCTCTTTTAAAGCAGGAAGTCTCTCTTGTACGGGGAGGAATTTTTGCAAATACGGGGTTTCTGAAACAAAGGATTTGGCAATAGAGCTGGCAGAGTATCTAGAGAAAAAATTTCCAGATTTTAGTGAACCGCTCTCATTTAGTGTTAACGGATGTCCGCACTCATGTGCTCATCCACACATTGTAGATATCGGATTGTTGGGGTGCAAGGTTAAACATAAGGGTGAGACTGTGTCCGGATTTGAGCTTATTTTGGGCGGCAACCTTGAGGGAGACAGAAGCAACTTTGGCAGAAAAACAGGGATAAAATTTATTTCTAAGGATGCATTTAAAATTGTAGAAAGTATAATTGAGAGCTACAGAAGCACTCATTATAAAAATTTTCATGACTATGCAGCAGGGGTTTTGTATGAGTAAAGAGTTATTTAGACCGCTTCTTTTGGAGAGTAAAAAAAACTCAAAAGAGGAGATAAGAAAGAGTATTATCGGAATTCACAAGAGGCACTATTTTGACTATACGGCTTCAGGGTTGGCATATAAAGCGGTTGAGTCGCGCATAGCAGAAGTTTTAAAAACTTATGCAAACACACACTCAAGAGAGGCTTCAATGGCAGCAAAAACAGATTTTTTGTACAAGCAAGCGCGCAGACAGTTAAAAAGCTTGCTAAAGCTTGAGCTAGATTTTGCAATTTTACCAGCAGGTTGCGGGGCAACGGCAGCCATTAAGAAGTTTCAGGAGATTTTAGGAATATATATTCCGCCTGCAACTCGTAAAAGATTTAAAATTCAAAGTCAGAGCTCATCACGCCCGCTTGTTATTGTAGGACCTTATGAGCACCACTCAAACGAGGTAAGTTATCGCGAAGCGTTATGCGATACAGTGCGTATCGGGATTAATAGTGAAGGAATGATTGACCTAGAGCAGCTCGAAGATGTTTTAAAAACAAGTAAGCACACGGAAAAAATAGGTGCTTTTTGCATAGCCTCCAATGTTACAGGAATTATTACTCCGTATGAGAAAATCTCTAAATTACTACGTAAATATGGAGCAATTGTCTGTTTTGATGCTGCCGCCTCATCTCCATATATGAATGTTCCATCCTCTTTTTACGATGTAATGTTTTTGTCTCCGCATAAGCTTATAGGAGGTCCCGGTTCATGTGGGCTTTTGGTAATAAGAAAAGCTCTGATTGATGAGAGTATTGCACCTACATTTGCAGGCGGCGGAACTGTTGAATATGTAGATAGAAACAACCATCTTTTTATTGATGAAAAAGAGGCTCGTGAGGATGCCGGAACTTCCCCTATTTTACAGCTGATTCGTGCTGCACTTGCTTATCAGCTTCGCAATGAGATAGGTTTTACTTGGATTAAAAAAGAGAAGAATGAGCTGATGAAGTATCTTATTAAGGGGCTTTTAGAGATACCTGGGTGTACGATTTACGGAAGTCTAAATGAGGAGAACATCGGGATAGTCTCTTTTAATATAGAGAAGGTAGATCCGTATCAGCTCTGCTCTTATATGTCAAGCAAAAATGGTCTGCAGACTCGTGCTGGCTGCTCATGTGCAGGACCATACGGGCATGACCTTCTGGGACTTGATGATAATCATAATCTTGATGAAAAACCGGGATGGCTTCGCATAAGTATTCATTTCTCACAGGAGATTAGTGATATTGACTACCTGCTTTGCGCCTTAAACAAAAGCATTTGCGAGATAAAAAATTAAGAGCTATTGAATATTTACAATAGTACAATTTAACAAAAGCTTATCTAAGGCACACAAAATGGTTTACGAATTATCAAACCCCGTTACAAAAACGTTGATTACGCACTTAAGAGAGCAAAAGAGTGATGCAATTCGTTTTAGACATACAGTTGCAGAGCTTACAAAGCAGCTTGTTTATGAAGCACTAAAAGAGTCCCCCTTAATCCAAAGGAGTATAAAAACTTGGCAAGGTGAACAAAGTTTTGGCGCTATTGATGAAAAAAATATAATCGTAGCAACGGTTTTGCGAGCAGGTATGCCTATGCTGCAGAGCGCTATAGAACTTCTGAGCGATGCTGCGGCAGGATTTTTGGCGATTAAAAGAGATGAGATTACACATAAGAGCGTTTTGTATTATGACAGACTTCCAGATTGCAGAGGTAAAACTATACTTTTGGTTGACCCAATGGTCGCAACAGGCGGGTCAATGTGTGATGCTATAGAGCTTATTAAGGGCAGAAATCCTAAGAAAATAATTGCGCTAAATATTATCGGCTCGCCTGAGGGATTAGAGAGAGTAAGCAAGGCATATCCAGAGGTGGATATTTTTATTTCGCAAATTGATGAGCGACTAAATAGTGATAAGTTTATAATACCGGGGCTTGGAGATGCGGGTGACCGCTCTTACAATACCCCGGAATAGCCCTTTGATGAGAATTGAATTAAGAGATAAAACTTCAAGAGAGATACTTGAGTGCTTTGAGAATTTGCGTGTAAAAGATGGTGAAGTTGTAGAAGTGGAAATTTTGGAGTCTGATATAGAGAGAATAGGCTTTAAAACTTTTGTTGACTTGGCGCAACTCTTTTTTATGAAACTTTTAACTCCTGTAAAAAAAGATGAAAGAACTACGATTTTAAGATTTCAAAAGCTGCATGTTAAAAACTCTTTTCATAAAAGTCAAGAAAAAGGCAGTGAAAAGTATGGGGTAGAGAGTGAGTTTTTTAGTATCGATAAAACAGCACAGTTTAGTTTTTTATACCACTATCAAAAAGCATTAGAGTTCATAGATATAAAAAGTAAAAAGAGGGTTCTAAATCTCGGTGTTAACAGCGGCGAGGAGTTTATGGTTATAAAAGAGATGCTTACGCAAAAAGAGTTTGAAGATATAGAATTTGTAGGCATCGACTACTCTGAGTCGGCGATAGAGTATGCGAAAAAAGAGTTTTTAGCGTATAAAAATGTGACGTTTTTTTGCCATGACATAAATAGACTTAAGGAGTTGAACTTAGGAAAATTTGACCTTATCGTCTCCATTGGAACACTTCAAAGCTCTAACATAGAGTTCAATGCTACTTTTATGTCTATATATCAAAATTATTTACAAAACAGTGGGGCGATTATACTCGGTTTTCCAAACTGCAGATGGATAGACAAAGAGATGCTCTACGGTGCAAAAGCCCCAAACTACAGCTTTAGTGAGCTTAGTTTGGTTTTAAAAGATATACACTTTTGTAAGAAGTATCTGCAACAAAAGAGGTATAGAGTGGTCGTGACGGGTAAGGATTATCTCTTTTTAAGCGCTAGAAAAATATAAGATGTTTAAATAATGAGTATAAATAATAAGGCTGATTTTTTTTATTTGGATATACTTTTTTATAAAAAAATTATGAGGACTTATATATGGATAATTATAGTCTGATGCTAGGAAATGAACTGTTTCAAAAGAGCTATTTTAAAGCTCATGAAAAAGAGTTTTTGGAGCTTGCCGAAAAAGGTCAAACGCCAAAAGCTCTTTATATAGGCTGTTCAGATTCAAGAGTCATACCCGATTTGATGACAAACAGTGCTCCGGGCGATTTGTTTGTTGTTAGAAACATCGGCAACTTTGTTGCACCCTACAAACCCGATGAAGATTTTCACTCTACTGCTTCTGCTATAGAGTATGCCGTAACTATCTTAGAGGTACAAAATATCATTGTTTGCGGACACACAGATTGTGGAGCGATAAAGGCTTTACACAATAAAATATGCGAGCATAACCCTGAGCTGGTTCATACCAAAACATGGCTAACACTTGGAGAGCGTGCGAAATCTCAAGCACTTTTAGCTCTTGGACTCAGAGCTGATAAAGATGCTTTGTATCGTCTTACCGAAAAACTCTCGGTTATTTCTCAATTAGAAAATCTTTTGACATATCCGTCTGTAAAAAAAAGAGTCGATAGCGGCGAAATTGCAATTCATGGTTGGATTTATGATATTGAAAGCGGAGAGATAGAGTATTACGACCCAGAGATTTCACAGTTTGTTGCGCTTAGCGCATTAAAAAACAGGGATTAAAGAAGCCATTTTTTTATCCAGACACTCAGCACGTAAAGTCCCCAAACATGTTGTTTGAAGCCTCCTCTTGAGGCTTTTTGTATGTACTCCTCAAGCGCCTCTTTTTTAAACATGCCGCTCTGCTCATTAACCTCTTTTATCAACGCTATCTTTTTACTATTTACCAGATACTCCATGTAGGGATTTGAGAACCCTTTTTTCTTACGCGAGAGTATCTTCTCATCTAGGAACGGTTTTAGAATTTTTTTCAAAAGTGCCTTGCTAGCACCATCTTCATAGCGTAGTTTCGGGTCAATAGTAAAAACAGCAGAGGCAAGTTTATGGTCTAAAAAAGGTGTGCGTGCTTCAAGAGAGTGCGCCATACTTACACGGTCAAGTTTTGTTAAAAAATGCTCCGCCTGAAAAAGATTCAGGTCTATGTAGCTGTACCAGATGCTCTCATCTTGATGCAAAGAGTTCTCAAATCTCTCTCTGTAGCTCTTGAGATATTTCAGCGATTCGTTGTCTCGTATGTTTCTTCTCATTAGAGCATTTTTTTGAAGGTCGCTAAAACTCTCTCCTATAGTTCGAAACAGCAGAGTGCTATCAAAAACTCTTTTGTATCTCTCCCACTCTCTGTTCATGGAGAAATTTGCGTGAAAATAGTTTTTTAGCCAGTTTTTGTTTTTCAGCTTTGAAGCACTCTGCACATCAAGATACTCAAAATATTGTTTGTAACCCAAAAACAGTTCATCACTTCCCTCTCCGCTTAAAACGACTCTGATACCATCTTGTTTAATCCTCTCAAACAGCAGGTAAAGAGGAACTGCGGCAGGGTCATTTAGAGGCTCATCCATTGCCTCAAAAACTTTTTCGCTTGAGAGCATAAAATCATTTTGTGAGATAATTATTTCTTGGTTTTTAAGTCCCAAAAGCGCTGCACTCTCTTTTGCATCAGCTCTCTCGTCATACTTTGCAAACTCTTTATAACCTAAAGTATATGTTTGCAAATTTACTCCTTGTTTGAGAGCATAAGCATTTATGGCAGCACTATCAATTCCGCCTGAGAGCAGTGAAGCCATCGGCGCATCAGAGTGAAGTCTGAGTTTTATAGACTCTTCAAGGAGATTTTCCAGCATATAAATTGCTTCATCCCTATCTGTAATGAGGTTTGGCTTTGCATCTAGCAGGTCAAAATATCTTTTGACTTCGATATGCCCATCTTTGAAAGTAAGATACTCTCCGGCTGCGAGTTTTTTGATGTTTTTAAAAAAGGTAAAGGGCGGAGTCGGAGCCAAAAAAGAGAGATAACTAAGAAGTGCTTCCTCGTCCATCTCAATTTTTTGCAAAAACGGCACAAGGGCTTTTATCTCGGAGGCAAAAATAAAAGCTTTGTCATGCATATAAAAGAGCGGCTTTTTTCCAAGTCTGTCGCGAAAAAGATACAGTGTGCCATCATCTAACAAAGCTATAACAAACATACCGCGTAAGTGTGTTATAAACTCCACTCCCCACTTCAAGTAAGCGGCAATTATGACTTCGCCCTCGCTTTGTGTTTTAAAAATAAACTCACTCTTTAGCTCTTCTCTTAACTCTTTGAAGTTATAAATTTCTCCGTTAAATGAGAGCAAAAGTTTCTCATGTAGAAGCGGTTGGTTTGAGCGGGAGTGAGTGTCTGTTATACTTAATCTATGATGTGCAAAAAAAAGATTTTCTCTTTGCACCACTCCGCAGAAATCAGGACCTCTGTGAGTTAAAAGCGAGAGCGCTTTTTTTGCTTTGCTCTCATTATACTCGCCTAAGATACCAAAAACGGCGCACACTATAGAGATTCTTCACTGTTTTTTATAAATAGAACTGTTATATCGTCTTGCATGTAGTCATCTTTCATTATTAGGGCTGATGCCCCCAAATCATTTGCAATCTGCTCTATTTGCGCAGTTGTCATGTAGTTATAGGTTTCACTGATTGTATCTCCGTGAAGAACATTAAAGATAAACCCTATTTGAGAGGCAGCATAGCAATTTCGTATGAAAAGATGTGTTTCAAACTCCTCAAGCACATTCATGGCACCGCTGCAAATATAGTAATCAGCCGAGGGGAGTTTGTCTTTGCAGATGTCGGCAACAACTATCTCACAACCTGTGTTTTCGCTTGCTATAGAGTACATATCTACTAAAGAATCTATACCGACATAGTTTTTAGGCGCTTTTTTCTTCTTTAACATATAGGTGTACAAATCGCCAAACCCACACCCTGCATCTGCTATGGTGTATAAGTTTATATTTTGCGGCAGCATCTCTAGGATAACATCAAACCTGATTTTTTGAGACTCCTTTGAGTGCCAATTTACACCTCTAGCGGTGATGCCGTACTTATCTATGGCAGAGGAGTAAAATTTTTGGCTGTCAATGCGTGGCATGTTGTAAAATTAAAAAAGAGGTCATTGTTTGTTTTTTCCAAAAAAATAGATTTAATTTTTAAATTATAGTATAAAATATATTTAGATTGCTTTTTTATTATGTTAGAATGTTGACAATATGTTATAAGGAATTGTTATGAGTCATATGTATAACCTCGCTATTATAGGTGCCGGTCCGGCTGGAATTGCTACTGCTGTTGAGAGCTATCTGCAGGGGATAAGAGATATTGTTTTACTGGAAAAAGATCAAAACCATAACTCAACGATACGCAAATACTACAAAGAGAACAAAAGAGTAGATAAGGATTGGAAGGGTCAAAAAATTGAACTTGATGGCAGAATCTACTTTGTTGATGGAACAAAAGAGACAACGCTGGATTTTTTTGACGAGATTATAGCGCATCACTCCGTAAAGCTTCAAACACATGTTGAGGTTCAAAGTATAGTTAAAAAAGATGGATATTTTGAAGTTTTTATGGCAGGACAGAGCATAACTGCAAAGTATGTGGTTGTTACTATTGGAAGAATGGGAAAACCGAATAAGCCGGATTATAAGATTCCATTGGAGATTAAAAAAAGAGTGGGTTATACCCTAGATGATTGCAGCGGCGGCGAAAAGATTTTAGTAGTAGGCGGTGGCGATAGCGCAATCGAGTATGCGATTGATTTAAGCGTAGCCAATGAAGTGGCAATTTGCTACAGAAGAGAGACGTTTAGACGCGCAAATCCTACAAATCAAAGAGATATTGCAAATGCCATTATGCACAAAGAGGTTGAGCCGATTTTAGGGGTTGATATAGAGTCGCTTGAGGCAGAGGAGGGCAAAGTAAAAGTGATTTTTAACGAGATAGAGCCTTGCATTTACGATAGGGTAATCTATGCAATAGGTGGGACGACTCCGAGTGCATTTTTAGCAAATTCCGGTATAAACGAGCAAGACGGCAAGCCTGTACATGATGAGAATTATGAGACAAATATAAAGGGTCTTTTTGTCGCTGGAGATATCACGCAAGAGAGCGGCGGGAGTATTGCTCTTGGTTTAAATCATGGCTATGCCATCGCTTGCCACATTCAGGAAAAGGAAGAGTAAGATAGAGCTTTTGGCTCTACTCTAAAACGTTTAAAAGGTTTAAAAAATCTATTTTATTAGAAAATCCGATACTCTCGTGAGTTATCTTCTCCTTGTTCGGCTCCACAAAAAATGTAACTGGAACAACTGGAGCATAGAGATATTTTGGAAAATTTTCCTCTTGTCGGTTGATGATAAGAGGGATATACTTTGATTTTATTTTATCATCAACATTTTTATCCATGAGCGTTTTTTTCTCAAATTTGCTACACCACGGGCAGTAGTTTGTAATCATCAGAACCATAAGGTTTTTCTTCTCTTTTTTTGCTCTCTCAAGAGCCGTTTTGTAGTCCGTTTCATACGCCATCTCTTTGGCAAACTCTTTATATCCCTCAGCAAAAAGTATTAAGCTTAGCGTCATGACAATTACTAATTTTTTCATAAGTTGTCCTCCTTGTACTGCAGCGCAAAATTGTACAAAAGTTCTTGCGCATTATCTAGTAAGTCACTCTCTAACTCTTCCACAACTAAAATCCTACTGCTCATGTAGGAGATAACAAAAATATTTTCTTTTGTGTCGAGTCTTTTTGCACTCTCTCCTAGCATCAACTCTATTTTTAGTGCAATCGTATCTCCCACTCCTATAAAGCCAACAAGAAATGCAAGCGACCTTGTAGAGAAGTTTTGAGTATTTATCCCAAGCTCTGTAGATGTTTGTACAATCATATCAAGTAGGAGCTGTTTATATTTTTTATCAATTTTCTCACTGTTTAACTCTACTACGGGATAGTAGCTTTTTACACCGCTTAGTTCAAAGGGTGTTTGTGCATTTACAAACATAGCAAATAGCGATAAAAATATAAACACTTTAGTGAATTTCATTTTTGATTCCTATTTTCTTTATTTTGTAGTTATTTATAAGTTTAATAATAATCATGATAGAAATTGCTTGAAAAAGTGAAGCTAAAATAAGTGCATAGTAGTGAAGTTCATCTATACTGTTTGCATTATAAGCAAGGGTTGCCATAGCGATGAGTAGTGTTAGCGGCATGGAGTGGGAAAGCCCCATAAGCAAGGAGTCTATAAGCTTTAACTCTTTTATAAACACAAGAGATGCCACAACTCTCATAAGCGTCATTGCGAGTGTGATAAAGAGTGCTTTTTGTATAAGCCCATCCACAAAGAGCATCTCAAGGTTAAAAGAACTTCCTATATGGATAAAAAATATAGGCACTAAAAACCCAAAACCAAAGGAGGCGAGTTTTTCGGGCAGTTCATGTTTATGCTCAAAAAAAGTAGGAATAAATATTCCCGCTAAAAACGCGCCAAAGGCAAGCTCTAGATGCAAGTAGAGCATAGCACCTACAAGAAGAAAAAATATCCCCATGGAGAGCCTGATATCTTGCTCTTTGTTGTCATCATGAGGCATAAGAGATGTTGATACCTCCGGAAACCACCAAAAAAGAAGCTCCATTGCACGAAATAGCAAAAACATAAATAGCAAAAATAGCACAAGCGCAAATATTGTCTTAACAAGTCCCATCCCCAGGCCTGATTGCAGCGCTGCCGAGGTTAGGGTTAAAAAGCCGATGCTTACTATCTCGCCTATTGCTCCTGCTGTCATTGAGAGCGAGAGCCATGGAGTTTTGCCGTACTCTTTTGAGAGCGTTGCGATAAGCCCCACAGAGATAAGCGGCATAAGTACCATAAATATCTTTCCAAGGTTAAGGTAGAGGGAGAGGGCAATAGAAAATGCGTATAAGATAACAAGATAGAGAATGATTTTATTTATTAACTGTTTTGGCGTTTTGAGAGTGTTTTTTAGATTTATCTCAGTTCCGGCGATAAACATTAGATATAAAAATCCAAGTTCTGCCACTATTTTAAAAAGGTGCTCCTCATGTAAAAAGCCGGCATAAGCGAAAACAGCTCCAAAGATAATCTCAATCGGGGTAGTTGGAAGTTTTAAAAGCTTCGCAAAAAAAGGCGAAAATATGATTATAAGAGAAATAGTTACTACTAGTATGACATTTTCATTCATTGGTTTATCGTACCGTTTTTGCTATATTTAGATTTAGTGATTTTAGCATCTCTAAATCTTTGTTCATCTCACGCCCGTTAGTTGTAAGATAATTTCCAATAACTATGGAGTTTGCGCCATGTGAAAAAATCTCACTCTGCCTTTGCCCAAACATAAGCTCTCTACCTCCTGCTACCATTATGCGCTCGGCAGCATCAAGCATATCTCTAGTAAGCTGTATAAGAGATAGAGCCTCCTCAATACTTAGCGGATTTGGAGCGAGTTCAAGGGCTTCGTTGTGATGATAAAAATTTATAGGAACAGATGCAGGATTTAAAGATTTTAAAGACTCAAGCATATTTATTCTATCTTCATGGCTCTCCCCAAGTCCGAAAATTCCGCCACTAATAAGCACTAAACCCGCTTCATTTACATTTTGACAAGTCTCATATCTCTCATCCCAAGAGTGTGTTGTACAGACTTTTTCATAGTGCTTTCTTGAGGTTTCAAGATTGTGGTTATATGCTTTTATGCCCGCTTTTTTAAGAGTAAGAAGTTGTTCAAGTGTTGCGGTGCCGTTGCAGGCGATTAGTCTAAGATGCGGCACCTCTTTTGTCAAAATTTCAGCAATAGAGCAGACAAAAGAGAGAATTTTTTCATTTAGACCTTTATCTGCGCTTACAAGACAAAATCCCAAGGCGCCATTTGCATATGCAGTTTTTGCCTCTTTTAAAATAAGCTCCATATCTTTTTGTTTATACCGTTCTATATCTGCTTTATAGCGTACGCTTTGAGAACAAAACTTACAATCTTCATTACAGGTACCGCTGTTTATGTTGCAGATTGAGCATAAAAATATCTCTTTATTCATGGGGTTTGCCTTGTGTGTCTAAACTCTTCTTTTTTTATCTCGTCACTTTTGTTGGCTCTTGTGTACCTTGTTAGTATAAACTCACTCTCTTTTATCTCCAGCATCGCCCACTCAGAGAGGGGTTTATTTCTAGCACACACCTCCCCGGGGTTCAAAAAGAGGGTGTTGTTAACAAACTCTATAAAAAACTCGTGAGTATGAGCAAATATTATAACATCTGTGTCTGGAGTCATATAAAAAGGGAGATGCATAAGCTTGAATTTTGTATTTGCAAGCTTAAAGTAGTATGGCTCTTGAACTAGATTAAACTCGTCGTGAAACTTTGCCAAATGGGCATCATTATTCCCATAAACCGCTTCATATCTGATGCCGCTTTTATGCAGAAGATGAAGCACTTCCACATCTACTATATCGCCCGCATGGAGCATAAACTCGGCACCGTCGGCCATGAGAGAATCTATCGCTCTTCTGGCTTTTTTTACCTTTGTGTGAGTGTCTGCAATGATGCCTATTTTCATAATCTATTTTTACTCTATATCTTCAATCGGCGTTCGTGCTTTACACTTTATGCACTCATAAACCTCTTTTGCTCTATAGGTTCTTCTTGCCAAAGCGCCGCCGCAACTCTTTTCTTTGCATTTTATAGTTGTTGGTTCAAACTTTGAGATAAATGTACATTTAGGATAGTTCTCACACCCCCAAAATGGACCTCGTCTTGAGTTTTTAAGGCTTATTTTGCCGCCACAATCAGGACATGGAGTCTCGCTTATTTTCTCCTCTATGTTTATGCTTTTTGTGTTTTTGCACTCAGGGTAGCCGCTACATGCTAAAAACTGACCGTTTCTGCCGCTTTTTACAACCATCGCTTTGCCGCACTTATCGCATATCTCATCGCTTGACTCAGAGTTTGCCTGCCCTTTGTCCTCCTCACTACCTTCGACCTGTTCAGTATATTTACACTTTGGAAAGCCGCTACATGCGATAAACTCTCCAAATCTTCCTGAACGAAGAAGTAGCTCCTCTGCACATTTAGGACAAGCACGACCAAGAGGTTTTGCAACTTTTAGCGATACTATTTTATTTTTACCCTCTTCTACCTGCTCTAAAAACGGGAAGTAAAAATCGCTTAAAAGCTTCTGCCAATCATTCTGTCCCTCTGCTACTTCATCAAGCTTCTCCTCCATGTTTGCAGTAAAGGAGACATCGACTATATTTGCAAAATTTTTCTCTAAAATCTCCGTGACGGTAAATGCCATCTCTGTAGGAATAATCTGCTTTTTTTCAATAGTCACATAAGTTCTGCTGCTAAGAGTTGCAATAGTTGGAGCATAGGTTGAGGGACGACCGATTCCCTCGCTTTCTAGTTTTTTGATGAGCGCAGCTTCAGAGTAACGAGCTGGCGGTTCTGTAAAGTGCTGCTCTTGTTTTACTTTTTGTATTTCGGCTGCTTCGCCCTCTTTAAGCGTCGGAAGAAGTTTGTCTTTGTCTTCTGCTCCCGTTAGTGCATAAAAACCGTCAAAAATGAGCTTTCTTCCACTTGCTCTGTACTCGTTCTCTTTGCCGCTAAAGATAATGCTCTGTTGCTCAAAGATGGCATCATTCATCTGACATGCCATAAATCTCTCATATATTAGACGGTAGAGTTTAATCTCATCAGGCTTTAAAAAACTCTGCGCGACCTCTGGGGTAAACTGTAACATAGTCGGGCGGATTGCTTCGTGTGCTTCTTGCGCGCCTTTTGCTTTTTTTGTATAAATTTTAGGCTCATTAGGAAGATATTCTTTGCCAAATCTGCTCTCAATTACGCCGCGAACAGCGCTTAAAGACTCCTGTGCAAGGTTGAGAGAGTCCGTTCTCATGTAGGTAATAACACCGCTTGTTCCGCTTGGAGTTTTTACGCCCTCATAGAGAGCTTGCGCTACCATCATTGTTTTTTTAGGGGTAAATCCTAGTTTGCTTGATGCAGTTTGTTGAAGAGTAGATGTCATAAATGGCGGCGGAGTTGAGCTTTTTCTCTCTTTTGTCTCAATTTTTGATATAACAAAGGAGTCGGCTTTGACACTTTCTACTATTGAGTCTGCTTGTTTTTTATTTGTAATTGAGAGTTTTGAGAGTTTGTCCTGTTTATGCTCTATAAGAGTCGCTTCTATATCTTTTTTAAAAAGTGTATCTATTGTCCAATACTCTTCGGGAATAAACGCTTTTATCTCACGCTCGCGATCTACTACAAGTTTTAGTGTTGAGGATTGAACACGACCTGCTGAGAGTCCTTTTTGTATCTTTGAGCTTAGAAGTGGAGAGAGTTTGTAGCCTACGACACGGTCAAGAATACGGCGAGCTTGTTGAGCATTTACCATATCCATGTCTATTTTACGGGCATTTTGCAGGGCATTATTTATCGCAGTTTTTGTTATCTCATGAAATACTATTCTAGGAAGCGTAAGAGGGTCTCTTTTTATAGCATGAGCTATGTGCCACCCTATAGCTTCTCCCTCGCGGTCCTCATCGGTCGCGATATATATCGTATCACTCTTTTTTGCCAAAGCATTTATCTCTTTGACTGTTGCGGCATTCTCTTTTGCGACACTGTACACGGGAACGAGATGATTGTCTTCATCCACGCTAATTCCAAAACGAGATTTTGGAAGGTCTCGTATATGTCCTTTTGAAGCGATGACCTCATAATCTTTACCGAGAAAGTTTTTAATAGTCTTAGCTTTAGCGGGTGATTCGACGATAATTAAGTTCAAATAATTTTCCTGTTGCGCTATACATTATATATAGTGTAGTAATTTTTAAGTTTGCAAGTGTAGCAAAAAAAGTATAAAAAGAGAAAATAGAAAAAAAGTGACTTGCATCTAAGCTTCACAAACTAGATTTAATCTAGTTTGTAGTTTTAGCGGGGTTATTTTATTTTTGAGAAAAATTAATTTTTGTTTAACTCTTCATCTTTCCAATATTTAGTTCCTTGAATGGTAGCTTGCAGAGCTAAGCCGTTTTGCGTCATTTTATAGAGTCGTATTCCCGGTGCAACCGTAACAGCTGCATTTGCAGAACCCCCTCTCTCCTCATACTTAGCAGCAGCATCAGCCTGCGCATTTGCTTCCCAGCCAGAGTTAACAAAGGTATCATATACTTTTTTATTTTCAAATAAAAAAACTGCTCTGAAATCCTTGATGCCAAGACCAAAGCCAACACCTCCAGATGCCATATTCATATAAGTGTTTATTCCTGTTTTGTTATTGTGGGCAAGACCTTTTCCGCCTTCTGCCGATAAAAAAACAAGGTTGACCCCAACATTACTAAACGTTGCATACCCGTAAGAGCGAAGCACTATCTTTTTTGCTTCAGGTGCATATTTATATAGCAGTTGCATAGTTTGATTACTAGATACGATACGGTTTACTCTCTCAAGCCTGTTCTCTTCTCTGATTTCACGCTTACTTTTACCGGACCAAAAGCCTGAAAAGAGAACAGCAATAAGAAGAAGAGCCAGAACTAATTTTAAATGTTTCATTATGCCAACCTTAAGCGGGTACTCTTAATTTGTAAATAATAATAACATAATTTATTAAAATAGATAAACTTTAAGCTATAGACAGATTTTAATCTATAATGTTATTATTGTGAAAATATAATAACAGGCGTTTTGCCGACAAAGGATTAAATTGAAACTACGAGCAGTATTTGGCGTGATTGTTTTTGGACTAATGTTTTTAATGAGTGGCTGTGCACTTAAGAGTGTTGATGCCAAAAATAGTGGATTTTTCAAAGATTATACGCAATTAAAAAGTGTAGATAAGGTTAAGCTCTCAAAGTACAAAACTATTTTAATTGCTCCGACTCAAGTAATATCTGCAATTGCGCCTAAAGAGCAGACAGCCTCACAAAAGAGACTCTACAAAGAGATTTCAGACTATTTAGATGAGGGATATAAAAGAGAAATTAAAAACAGCTCTGTATACAAAGTAGTAGAGAAAAAAGGAGTGGATACCCTGATATTTGAGTCGGCAGTCTCGGCGGTAGAGGTGCACTTTGATGATAAAAAATGGAATCAATTTTCGCCAATAGCGATGGATATTACCGTAACATCTTACAACTCCTATATAGATGAAAATGTAAGAATGTTAGGCGAGAAGCGTATTGTCGATGCTACAACGGATGAAGTGTTGATAGAGAGCATGGATATAATAAAAGATAAAAAAATTATATTAAATGGCGATACTTTGGACCTTGAAGCTATGAAACCTGCACTTGATGCATGGATAGAGCTTGTTAAAAACTATCTTGCCAACTAGGTTGAAGTAGCGTGTCTTTGCAAGTCGGCTGGAAGCATTTTCCTTTTGAGGAGGTTGCATTAAAGAGCGATACTTTCTGCGCTTCTTTAAAGGGATTGCGTATAGTTCAGCTATCTGATCTTCACCTTGGCAGAAATGTCAAAGTTGATTATCTTAGAACTCTTGTAGAAAAGATAAACAAGATAAAACCTGATCTTCTTCTCTTTAGCGGAGATATACTTCAAACCTCCGCCTTGCTTGTAAAAGAGCATCTTGGATGCTTTAGGGAGCTTGAAGTGCCATCATATTATGTGAGCGGAAATCATGATATTTTTTATGGTCCAAAAGAGCTCAAAATTATAATGCAAGAGAGCGGAGTCGTCTGTCTTGATAATAAAATAGTAGAGCTGAAGATAAAAGGCTCTCTTTTACAGCTAGTAGGGCTTAGTGATAGATATAGTTTTGTGCGCGGAATCAAACGACCCATAAAAGAGCTTTTTTTAGAACTAAATCCTGACGTATCTACAATACTGCTAACGCATCAACCAAAAGATATCTCACATATAGATGATTTTCGCGTAGATATTCAACTCAGCGGACATACTCATGGCGGACAGATATACCCTCTTAGCATTGTTGTTAAATATTTTCAACCCTATATATCGGGAGAGTATAAGCATAAAAATACGCTTCTTTATGTCTGCAGAGGGCTTGGATACTGGGGTGTTAATGTCAGGTACAGAGTTTCATCTCAAATACCGGTTTTTACTATCAATTAACATAATGGTAGTATAATTTTATTTTATTAATTCAAGGAAAAAAATGAATAAATTTTTAGCAGCTTTAACCATAAGCGCTGCTTTATTAGGCGCAGATTCTATAAAAATAGACTCCCCATTAAACGTGTTGGACAACTTTAAGTATGAGACTCCGACAGGTCGTCAGATGAAGATACCGCAAAAAACAAAGTTGGTAATAGTTGCTTTTGATAAAGATACAGGAGCTTTAATCAACGAATATCTTGATACTCAAAATAAGTTTTATCTTTTAAAGCATAACTCTATATTTATAGCAGACATAAACAAAATGCCGTCCATTATTACGAGTATGTTTGCTTTGCCAAAACTTCAAAAATATAAACATCTTATCTACCTGCACTATGGAGATAAGTTCCAAAACAGTATTCCAAACAAAGAGGAGAAAATTACTCTGCTTCGTGTAGAGGATTCAAAAATCAAAGAGATATCTTTTATCTCTTCAAAACAAGAACTCAAAGCAGCGATTGAGAAGTGATATCGCTAAAAGCACTCAGAAAAACCCCTTTTAAAAGCCTTTTAATATTTTCATCCATTACCATCGCGGTAATGGCCATTTTTCTTATAAGTTCGGTATCTCAGGGTGTAATTGGGATGTACTCGAAGATGATAAAAACTGATGGAGATATTATCATTACTCAAAAAGGCATCTCAGACACCTTTTTTTCAAATGTTGATATCGGCTTAATTAAAAAGATAGATAAGCTAGAGAGTGTAGCATCAAGCTATGGAATGATAGTAGGGGCTTCCCCGATAGGGCATATTCCAATAGCCGGAATTTACGGTACAACAGCAAATCATTTTTCACACTATAAGCTCTCAAGGGGAGAGTATCCAAAGGATGGCGAAGTTATTTTGGGTGCAAATCTGGCTAAGCAGTTTGCATCGCAAAGTGTAAATATAGGGAACAAGCGTTTTAAAATCTCAGGCATCTTTAGTAGCGAGATAGGCTTTGAAGAGGGTGGCGTTGTTATGAATATAGAGGATGCAGGGAGACTTTTTAACCGCTCTGCTTCTTTTATTTTAGTCACTTCTGATTCGCCAAACAATACAGATAATATCGCAAAAAAAATCGCTCTGCTTGATGATGAGATAGAGGTAAAGACTACGCAGAATTTTGTAAAAGAGTATAACCAGTTTAAAATCATTGAAAACTCATCTCTTGTAATCTCGACACTCGCTTTTGCTATGGGGCTAATGGGAATTGCTTCGGTTATGAGCATGATTGTTAACTCACGAAAAGAGGAGTTTGGTATTATGCGCGCACTTGGTAAAAGTCGGTTTTTTATCATTAAAAATCTCTTTTTTGAGACGTTTATAATGAGTGTTTCTGCTTACTTGTTTGCTCTTCTTCTAAGTCTTGGCATCTTGGCTTTGCTACCGCATATAGAGATGCTTCAGGGGTATGTAAATGGTACTCTTTCGCTCTCTACTGCCATTTATGTTCTGGCTTCAACACTTTTTATGGCTCTTCTGGGCTCACTGGTACCGGCTTGGATAGCTTCTAAAACAGACCCGATACTTCTTATAAATCAAGGATGTGCATGATAAAAGCATCACATGTTTCACACTTTTACGGAGCTGAGCAGGTTCTTTTTGATCTCTCGTTTGAGATTAAGGGAGGTGAGTTTTTATTTTTAAGTGGAGAGAGCGGAAGTGGAAAATCAACACTCCTCTCTATTCTCTCAACTCTTTTAAAACCATCAAGCGGAGAGCTTTTGATAGATGGTGAGTCGGTTGATAAAATTAAAAATATAGATTATTTTCGTCAAAGCAAAGTAGGATTTGTTTTTCAGTTTCACTATCTCATAAACTATCTAAGCGTCTATGAAAACATAGTATTAGCCGCACTAGATGATAAAAAGCACAATATAAAAAAAATACTTAAGAAACTCGGTATTTTGGAACTCTCAGCGCGTTATCCAAATGAGATTTCAGGCGGGCAGAGACAGCGGGTGGCTCTTGCAAGAGCGCTTGTTAATGAGCCAAAAATCATATTTGCAGATGAGCCGACAGGCAGTTTGGATTCAAAAAACTCAACAATAGTTTATGGACTTTTAGCAGATGCTCTAAAAAATGGCACTACAGTAGTAGTTGCATCTCATGATATGCGGATAGAGAATTATGCAACTCAAATAATCAGGTTAAAAGATGGACAAATTTTATAAACTAGTAGATTTAGTTATGCCTATTTGGGCATTTATATTTTTAGGCTCTATTGTAGTAGGGGTTATCTATGGGGCTCAGATGTTGGGCTTTTCACTCTTAGACTCTACGCTTTTAAATGCTTCGACTACTCGTTCTCTGCATATTACGCTAATGCTTTATGGTCCCATAATGCTTGCTTTGTCGCTGCTTCCTTTTGCACTTTTTGCAAAAGATAAGCTTGATTTAAGCCAAGCTGTAGAGCCGCTTAAAAACTACTTTTTATTGTGGCATCTATTTCTTTTTATGGCTGTTGTCTCTATTTTACTCGGAGTTCAAAGGGGCTTGCCTTTTTATGATTTTGCTTATGAGTTAAATTTTATACTTGTGGCTTCTGGAATTTTTTATATAGTTGCCATATTTAAAACAATAAAGCATTATAAGATTACGCCGTTATGGGTAAAAGTCTCCAAAACGCTTCTGTTTGTTGCTCCTATATCGCTTCTTGTTCTAATGAACCCCACTTTCGGACAGGTTGAAAAAACATTAATCGGACCTCATGGAGACAATACTCTAGGGATGAGTTTTACGCTTATTCCGCTTTTTTATCTTATGATAAAGCTACACGCAAAAGAGAGTTTTACCCCAAAATGGCATCTTTTTTGGATAATTCCGCTTGCCGGATATGCGCTCTCTGTGGGTACTCGAATATTTAGAGGGGAACTCTCGTACGGGGAGGAGTGGGTTTATCAATGGTTGACATTTGCCTATGCTCCGCTTTTGATTAAGTGGTGCAGAGATGCAGAGATAACTTTTAAACAGACACCTTATCTTGTAATCTCCATCTGGGCGTTTTTGTTTGTAATGATTCAGGGAAATATACTGTTTATTCCCGAGATACGCTGGCCATTTCACAGAAATGATTTGATTGTCGCTCATGCTCATGTTGCCATCGGACTAGGTATATTTTTTATGTCACTTAGCATCTTGAAGTATTTTTACAAATTGCCGGATAAGTTTATGTACTTTTGGCTTTTTGTTATAGGAGTTATCTTTGTAGCGCTCTCACTTGCAGGCTTTGATGAAGCGGGAGTTTTCGCAGTTGATGTAATATCTATGTGGTGGATTCGCCTCTTTGGCGGAGTAGTGGCAGTTGGGGGTCTAATTTATTTTATTATAAAAAAGATAAAAATTCCAAAGCCTTCTTTGCTTGAGTTGTATCATATAAACGGCTTTATGTCAGATGGTTTGGGTGCACTTTTACTCTTTATCTCTGCGCCTGTGCTGTTTGAGTTTTTAGGGTTATACTTCACTCCGTACTACTACCTTGTTTTTGGTTTTATGGGTTTTGTTGGTATTTTACATCTGGCTGGAATAACCAAAGAGGCACATTTTTTGGCATACTGCACCTCTATCGCCCGCCTGATTACAGGCACCATCTTTTTCTCTCTATTTTATTTAGGGACAATAGACGCTCTGGGACTTATTGTAGGTTTTTATGATATTTTTTATGCTCTTATATACCTTGTTTTTAGAAGCCGCCTATGA
>Ga0265293_10001943_pt1 | contig 43372 bp, 39 predicted proteins | sample Munlanlewell138R_FD_192505 | JGI IMG/M metagenome (GOLD analysis project Ga0265293, IMG submission 192505) | Leachate microbial communities from a municipal landfill in Southern Ontario, Canada - Leachate well 138R | ecosystem: Engineered > Solid waste > Landfill > Unclassified | place: Canada...
TGGACAATACCAAGGTTGGCGTCTGCGGCATCACGGCAGCAGGATCAACAGATTAATAAAAGAGGCGATCAGAAGGATTGCGGATACAGCAGCGATACGGAGCGATCCCGGTTGCCGGGAGTGTGGCTCTTGAAGAAGGAGACCTAAAAACCACACCAGTAGGCAGATTCCAACTGCCATCAAGGCGGAGCCAACCGTTCCTCCGTAATTGAACAGGAATAAGACAGCATAAAGCGTTACCATTCGATACCAATTCCCCGTCACAAATAAAGCCCGCTCTCTTTCGTGAAGCTCGCCGTTCTCTTTTTCGATTAAGAAACTGTGTTCCCATCCGAAAAGCAGCAGCCAAATGAATCCCATGAGCATGGCGGGCATATGAAGGGCAGGAGCTGTACCGGTCGAGGCAAGATCGGCCACAAGAAAGCTTCCCCGGTTAATCAGAGAAGCGGTAAAGCAGTAAAAACCTGCGACTGTAAGAAATAGTTGACAGGCGTAGTTGCCGGAAGCGGCAATGTCTCTTTCGAGCTCTATAGCTTCTGTGCCTTGTCCAGGTCTGTGAAGTTTGTAGAGCCTTATAAATTCTGCAAAGAGCAATAAGAGGATGGTCAAAGCCAGATTGCCACCCGCGAAGAGAATCATACCACTTATGAGGATGACAACAGGGTAGAGTACGGATAGTATCTTCTGCCTGTAATCCGTATCGGGCCAAGGTTCCCGGTACATCTCCACTAATATATGAAATGGTTCCAAAATGTGAGGCGGGGCTTCGTCTTTAAGATGAGCAGAAACGAAAGATCTCAATCCTGCGAGAAACCCGGCTAATAGCGGAGCCAGTAACAGATAAATTATAATTTCGACAACACCGTTCATAGTATTCCCTTCTGCTGTAACATTAATTGTATTTATTATATCAGCATAACATCAAAATGGACAGACCCCCTTAGATGCTTTTGCATCCGGGGGTCTGTCCCTGTCTTCATGAAACACTTAGTTCGGTTCATTAAGACTCTTTAACTTTACTTTAATGCCTTGCCAAGCCCAGCCTGATAATAGTAGCGGGCCTATTATCGATATAAAACCAAATATATTACTAAACACGTCCCAAACAGTATCCCAGATCATGATTATTCATCTCCTTCCGTCTCAACTATTTCTTTACCAAACTTGTTAAAGAGCAGATAAAGAATAATTACGATGGGTACTATTATAATAATACCATACTCCTGCCAAAGCTCAACTTCTCCAATTTTGATAACGTAAACCTCCATATCATCGCTCCAAGTACCGAAGAAGTTCGTCCAGATATACCAGATAATCGATGCACAAAAACCAAATACCGTCGCAACGGCACCTGCAATTTTTTTAGGAGCTTTCTTTGAGAATGTTCCAAAATAGACCGGCACTACGCAGGTGGCAAGAATTATCGTCGCCTGGAATACCCATACTTCCATGATACGGTCAAAGAGAAAGGCAAGAGCCAAAGAGAATGCTGCAGAGATAAGAATTCCTATCTTTGTCATTCTTTCTGTCTCTTGTGAAGTGGCATCCGGTTTCACGACACCCTTATAGATATCGTACCCTATTACGCCACCGGCAACCAGGAAGTAAGAATCGGCAGTTGACATAGCTGCGGCGAAAACGCCGGCCATAAATAATCCTAAAATACCTACCGGCAGATATTGACCGGCGACTGCAAATAATGCCTCATTAGCTACAATATCCTCAGGGATGATAGCCAGCCCTACCGCAGCAGCTCCCAAAATTCCTAAGAAGGCCACGCACCAGTCATAGGATAACCACATGGGAATAGCAACCGTGAATCCCTTTTTTATTTCATTGGGTCCGGCAGCGGCAAAAACTCTCTGGAAAAATGCAGGTTCAGCCAGCACGGCTAAAGCTGTCAACGAGTAGGCAAACAAGGTCCACGGCGTGAGGTATCCCGCTCCTACCGTGAAATAATATTCAGCATCCTCACCCACAAAATTCTGGAGACCTACCATGACGTTTTCATAGCCACCGATGGCATTCCATCCGACTACCAAAGCAATACCCACAGTGGCCAACATTACCACAAATTGCATAAAGTCAGTGATTGTTACTGCACCGAGTCCGCCCATCCAGGTAAATCCGGTGATTAAAATAACTCCTATTATAACTCCCATCCAGTAAGGCATGCCTGTAATCAGCCTGAACATAAATCCAAGTCCCATAATCTCCATGGTATTGGTGGAATAAAAGAATGACGCGATGGAAGAAAAAATGCCCGCTGTTTTCCCATATTTCCGAAAAACAATTTCCTGCATGGTTGTTCCTTCAGGAAATTTGTTCTTAAAATAAGGAGACAGGAATGCCATAACCCCATATAGAACGGTATAAGGCAGTGCATATGCAAAAAATGCTGAAATTCCCTCAAAGAAACCGATTTCTGAATTTCCGAACAACGTGTCAAGACCATAAAAGGTAGAAACCAAAGTCCCTACAAGTAGGGGGGCGGTAAGATCTCTTCCGGCCATAAAATAATCGTCGAATCCCTTTGATCTTTTATAGAAATAATAACCTATGTATAAGACAATCCCAAGATAGATAACAAAAACCACCCAGTCAATGAAATGCAATTTCACAACAGCTTCAGTAAACACTAATAATACCTCCTTCATAGACATATTTTAGGGCATTCAGACAGCAAATACTTTGAAGTTGCTACCCTTGTCCCTGTTTACAAACATCGAAGGCTCTCTCTCCTTTCATACATAATTCTAATATTACATGTTTCCCTCCTTTTATAAAATAATAATAATAAAGTAGAGATAACTAATTTTATCTAATTTTCTGAAAACAAGCAACTATACATTTGCGGTATTGTAATAATTAGTTTGCTGTGCTTTCCCCCAGAACGAGGAAAGGAAAAGAGGGTTTATATAAAGTTATTGAGAATGAGAAGCAGAATCGCTCCGGGTAATCCCAGAACTCCGACGAAAAGCGCCGAAAGGAGATTCAGCGGGATATGGATATCCCAATTTCCTCCGATCCAGTTGACGACTAGGATGAACAGGCCTCCTGCTATGCTGTTTCCTATCAGCTTCAGAAGAAATCTCAGAGGCACCAGAAACAAGTAACCTAAGATATACAGGACTAGAATACCAAACCCATATGCAAGCAAAATGCCAATTTCTACACTCATTTCCATTCTTCTCTACCTCTGTACAATAATCTGTTCTGCCACTCCATATTTTATGCAAAAGGTAATCTATTCCAACCCTCTGCACACCCCATATTTTATGCAAAAGGTAATCTATTCCAACCTTTTGTATAAAATAAGTGGCTTTGCCACTTCCGCTAGGGAACCCTATGGTTCCCTTCGGCGGCTGCATGCAGCCTGAGCACCCTCCTTTAACGGCGAGGGGTTCCCCCTCTGCACACCCCATATTTTATGCAAAAGGTAATCTATTCCAACCTTTTGTATAAAATATGCTGAATATGAATAGAATAGAAGACAAAAGCAGTAGAAATCTGCAAATCAGAGATTTGTGATTTCCTTGCACACGTTCACCAACAATTTGTTTCACAAATTGGGTGAGCTGATAGATGAAAGGGCTTATGTGATTATGGACAGTAATTTTATCGGTGTGAAAGGGGTAGCAGACAAAATGTATCGACACTTTTTGAATATGCCTCCCGAGCAGACGGAGGAGGAGAAGCTTTATGCATCCATCCGTGATGCAGAGATCCAGTGGAAACTGGCCGAAGGGCGCTTCAACGAGGCAACAGATCCCGATTTAATTGACTTTGCCACATACGATATCATGGCAACCAAATCCAGATATGAATATCTGATTAAAACCGCTAAAAAGCAGATGGGGCTCTTGTAAATTGTTACAGCTCCCGTCTGCCTTCTATGGCTTTGGACAATGTGATTTCATCCGTGTATTCCAGATCTCCTCCTACAGGAATCCCATGGGCAATACGTGTGGCCTTAATGCCGGATGGCTTGATTAGCCGGGCGATATACATGGCAGTGGCCTCCCCTTCTATGTTGGGGTTGGTTGCAAGAATTACTTCATCAACATCACTTTCCCGCAATCGTATAATAAGTGATTTCAGATTGATGTCTTCCGGCCCAATGCCCTCCATCGGGGATATGGCTCCGTGTAACACGTGGTAAAGTCCGTTGTACTCCCGTATGCGCTCCATAGCAGCTACGTCTCTTGCGCTTTCCACCACGCAAATCACTTTTTGCTCCCTGGCCTTGTCAGAGCAAATTCCGCAGGGATCCTGATCCGTGAGATTCCCGCAGACAGAGCAATACTTCATAGAACGTTTCCCTTCTATGATGGCATCTGCTATGGCAATGGCATCTTTTTCGTCCATGGACAAGATATGAAAAGCCAGCCGTTGCGCTGTCTTTCCGCCGATGCCGGGCAGCTTGGAAAGCTGGCTGATCAAATGATTCAAAGGTTTTGCATAGTAACGCATGTCCCCGGTCCTTCTCTCTATAATCCCGGGATTCCCAAGCCACCGGTGAGTTTCCCCATTTCCGATGAGGAAATCTCTTCGATCTGGCGCAATCCTTCGTTAACCGCGGCCATGATCAGATCCTGCAGCATTTCCACATCGTCTGGATCCACTGCTTCACGTTGTATTACAATGCCTGTCAGCTCTTTCTTTCCGTTTACGCTAACGCTGACGGCTCCGCCCCCTGCGGTGGCGGTCACTTCCTGTTCATCCAGTTTGGCCTGCATCTCTTCCATCTGCTTCTGCATAGCCTGCATCTGCTGCATCTGTTTTTGCATGGAGGCCTGGCCTCCGCCACCGGGTTTCTTTCCGGCTCTCATTCCTCTTCCCATCTGTTCCTCCTTATTTCACTTCGACGTTGATATTCAGTCCATTTCCCACCAGGCTGGCTAGTTCCTCCGCGGTCTGCTTTTCCGGTTCCCTGTGAGTTCTGTCAGCCAAGCTATAGTCCATCTCCAGCTCTCTACCGGTATATTTCTTCATGAGTTTCTTCAGGTAATCCGCATTATCCTTGGCATAGCGTACTGCCATATCATTGGCTAATTCTAAGCGGAAGCGGCCATCCTTGATCTCCACCAGCCGTCCTCCTCTTCGCAGCATGGACAGGCTTCCCTTTTCACATTCTCCTTCTTCCACAACCTTGCGCCAAATCTGCTCCAAGTCCGAGGTTTCTTCCGGCACTTCCGGCACCTCCGGCACTTTAGGGAATTCTGCGGCCTCAGCGGCATCTTCTGCTTTCTTGGGTTTTCCCTCTCTTTTCGTCGGAGGCTCTGCCTTCTTTTCCCGTACTTTCTTCTCTGCCTTCTCCCCTGCAGACTGTGTAATACTCACGGTGGAAAGCCTGCCCGGATCATCACCGGAAGCCAATCTCACCATGCAAAGCTCCAGCAGGATACGGGGCTGAGTGGACCACTTTGCCTCTGTCAAGGTACGGGCCAGTTCTAAAATGTTATCGTTAATGGAAGACAGATCGATCCGCATGCTCTGCTCACGGATCCTCTCCACATTTTCTTCCGAAACGTTGAGCAGATCTTCCGGATTGCGAACGTACTTGGTCATCATAAGGTTTCGATAATGACCAATCCAGTCCTTCATGAGCTGCTTGACTTCGATCCCTTCGGAAAGCAATTGATCCAACAGCAGCAAGGCATCGGCGACCCGACCTTGATCCATCATGTCGGTGAGCTGAATAAACACTTCTTCCCCGGAGGTCCCAAGTATTTTGATGACATCCTCTCTGGAAATTTCTTTGTCCCCTCCGGCTATGCACTGGTCTAAAATAGACAAACTATCACGCACCGAACCATCTCCATTGGACGCAATGATGCCGAGAGCGCTGTCAGAGATCTTTACATCCAGACTCTTGCAGATATCGCGCATCCCTTCCCGCAGCTGTTTTTCCGGCACTCTGTGAAAGTCCAGTCTGAGACAGCGGGAAAGAACGGTAGCCGGTAGCTTTTGAGGTTCTGTCGTGGCAAGGATGAACATGATGTTGGCCGGCGGCTCCTCCAGAGTTTTCAGCAAGGCATTAAATGCACCGGTAGATAGCATGTGGACTTCATCGATGATATAGACCTTGCACCTTCCGGCAACAGGGGGGTACTTGACACTTTCTCGCAGCTCACGGATGTTTTCCACGCCGTTATGCGAGGCCGCATCGATTTCAATGACGTCGAGAAAGATGCCGTCCCGGATAGCAATACAATTTTCACAGATTCCGCATGGACGATCCTCCTGAGGTGCTGTGCAGTTGACCCCCTTTGCCAAAATCCTGGCCGTTGTAGTCTTCCCTGTCCCTCTGGTTCCGCAGAACAAATAGGCATGTCCTACCGTTCCGTTGTGAATCTGGTTTCGCAAGATTTTAATGATATGTTCCTGGCCCAGAAGGCCTTCAAAGGTCTCCGGGCGAAAGCTCCGATATAAAGCTTGATGCATTTCCGCCTCCGAATTTCTCCATCTATACAAATTGCCCTTTGCCAGCCCCGCATGGAGATGGAACAGGCTGATCTGCGGCACATAAGAGGTTCCGTTTATCGCTGCTTCCTTCCGGACCTGACGAGGTTCACAGATTCTTATTGCGCAGGACCCGGACCATGCCAGGCGAAGCTGCCAAAAGGCAATTTGCTTTTCTATTATAAAGGACTTTGCCGATTCAGTCAATGGGATTCATCTTACCCATCTCAAAACTATCGAGAATTATCCGAATGAATTATTTTTTGAATCCACGGCAAAATAATACCAATACGTATTGCTGAAAGAGAAAAGGAGAAACAAATGGATCGCATGAACAGCAACCACATGGGTATTCGCCCGGACGAAGTCAAGGGTGCCGCAGATGGCACATGGCATGAGATGAAGGATGCCGCAGATGGCATGTGGGATGAGATGAAGGACACTGCCGATGACATTCGTGATAAAGCAAAAAAAATGAAGAATAAGGCAGAGAATAAAATTGAGAACGCAACGAACAAGACCCAACGCATGATGGGCAAAGTCGGTGATAAGGTCGAGGACAAAGCCGAAGATCTATTGGAAAAAATGGATGATGTTCTCCACCGGACAGATGACAACTCCGGTAGAAATCATCCAAACACCACCTTATAGAGCTCGTCACTCCCGGGAGCCTCGATAGAAGTTCGCTCTTCTCCGCTGATTATCACGCGGCCTTTCGAGGCTTCCACAACCCTTCCGATGCAGGAAATAAGAATGCCTGCAGACCGAATCTCCTCTACGAGCATGTCCTTTTTCTCCGGATGCGCCATGATCATCATGCTGCCGCTGGAAATCAACCGAAGAGGATTGATGTTAAAATGGCTGCAGATTTTTTTTGTGACATCAGCAACGGGAATCTCATCAGCCCAGACCTCAGCTCCTGTCCCGGATATTTCACACATCTCCCAGACGGCACCCAGTACTCCGCCTTCTGTAATGTCGTGCATACCTGCAGTGCCAATTTTGCCGGCAATGACGCCTTCTCTTACAACGGAAACTTGATCTAACATCCCTTTGGCTTGTGCGATTTCATCTTCGGTTAAGATATCCTTCAGCCTGTCTTCATGGTCGCCGGCGATGATCCCGCTACCCTCGAGGCCCGCCTGCTTGGTCATCAAGATCCAGTCTCCCGGACGCATATCTGCCGCATTCTGGGATGCACCTTTAGCAGCCTTCCCTAAGGCGGTAGAAACGATGACGGGGACGTTGACGGCTTTCGTGATCTCCGTATGTCCGCCGATAATCATAACTCCCAGCGCCTCCGAAGCTTCTCCCGCCTGACGCATTATTTTATCGATTTCCTCCATGGTGGTACCCTCCGGCAACATGCAGGCCAACAGAATACCCAAGGGCTCTATGCCATTGGAAGCAATATCATTGCAGGAAATCTGGACTGCCAGTCTACCGATGTCCGACACCGCACCTGTGATAGGGTCCGTGGACAACACGCAATCGTATTCCCCGAAGTCTACCAGCGCGCAGTCTTCACCGATACTCGGGCCGGTAATGACCTCCGGTCTCTTGTATTTGAAATGCTTGAAAACCATCTCTTCCAGCAGTTTGCTATCCAATTTTCCTGTTTTCATGTTACCTCCCATGTGATTCTATTGTGATATTCAGGGCGATGTAGGCATCGGTTCCAACAACTATTCCTGTTCTCTACCGCTCTCAAGCCATCCCGCAAACTGTTCCTCCGTGATGATGGGAATGTCCAATTCCTTTGCTTTTTTATTTTTGGACGAGTTGGACAGACTGTCGTTGTTGATGAGAAAGTCCGTCTTTGCAGTAACGGAATCCGTTACCTTACCACCTTTTCCTTCGATAACTGCCTTCAACTCATTCCGGTTTTTGTAACGCGCAACGGAGCCTGTTATGACAAAGGTCAAGTTCTCAAAAAGCTGGTCTCCCGAGGTCATTTCTGCCTCTTCAAACCGGATCTCAGCTAAAATGTCGTCGATGGCCTGAATATTCTTTTCGTTGCTGAAGAACTTCACATAGGCCTCTGCCATCACATCACCTATACCGTATATTTGCGTGAGATCTTCGTAGGAGGCAGACTGCATTGACTTCCAATCATACTTGAAATGCTTGCAGATGGCTTTGGCGTTGGAAAGACCCACGTTGGGAATCCCCAAACTATATAGCAGTCTAACGGTGTTAGTAGTTCTGGCTTTGTTGACTGCGTTCACTAGGTTGCGATAGGATTTCTCACCAAACCCTTCCATTTTGACGACCTGCTCTTCGTGTTTCTCTATATGGAAGATGTCTGCAAGTTCCTTGATCAGCCCTTTGGACAAAAGTTTTTCTATAGTGGCTTCGGAGAGCCCGTCTACACCCATGGCATCTCTGCTGACAAAATGAGTGTAGGCTTTTACCTGTTTTGCCGGGCACTCTTCATTGGTGCAGTAGAGCACTTTGACACCGCTCTCCTGCCTGATACTCGTATGCTCGCTGCATACCGGGCAGTCTTCCGGTATGCGAACGGTACCACTCTTAGTGAGGTTTTCTGCAACCTGGGGGATAATCATATTGGCCTTGTAAACGCGGATCTCGTCACCGATGCCCAGCTCTAACCCTTCCATGATGCTGATATTGTGTACGCTTGCCCGGCTGACGGTAGTGCCTTCCAGTTCAACGGGTTCAAAGATAGCGATGGGATTGATGAGTCCTGTTCTCGATGCACTCCATTCCACTTCAAGGAGGGTAGTTTCCTTGATCTCATCCCTCCACTTGAAGGCGATTGCATCTCTCGGAAATTTAGCTGTTGCTCCCAGTCCTTCTCCGTATTGAATATCATCATAAATCAGAACCAGACCGTCGGAAGGGAAATCGTAACCTTCCACCTCTCCGGCGAACCGGTCCACACACTCCTCAATATTGCTGCTGTCTACTTCTTTATATGGAACCACATCGAAGCCTTGGCCCTTCAGCCAGTCCAACTGAGCCTTTCTTGAATTGGCAAAGTCCATATCCTCTGCTCTGACCAGGCCAAAAGCAAAGAAATGTACACTTCTCTCTGCGGTGATTCTGTTGTTCAGCTGCCTTACAGAGCCACTACAGAGATTTCGCGGATTTTTATATTTGGCTTCCACCTCTGTCAGCCGACTGTTCAGCTTGTGAAAGTCTTCATAGCCGATCACCGCTTCACCCCGCAGGATAAGCCCACCTTGAAAAGGAATGTTCAGAGGAATGTTCACAAAAACCCTGGCGTTATTTGTGACCACCTCACCCACTTCACCATTGCCCCGGGTAACTGCTTTCACGAGTCTTCCCTTCGAATAGGTGAGGACGATGGTGAGACCGTCCAGCTTCCAGGAAAGGAGACCTCTCTGCTGCCCTAACCATTCTTTCAGAACAGCGACATCCTTTGTCTTATCCAAGGATAGCATAGCTTTGTCATGCCTTTCCTTAGGCAGGCTGCCGGCCAACTCATACCCTACACGAACAGTGGGGCTGTTGGACAGCACAATACCCGTCTCCCGCTCCAACTCCTCAAGCTCATCATAGAGCCTGTCGTATTCCAGGTTGGACATGACCTCCCGGTTCTCCCTATAGTAAGCTTTTGCCGCCCGGTTGAGCACCGAAACTTTATCCTTCATAATCTGAAGCTTATCGTCCATTCCTGTCTCCTTTACAGTTTGATCAGGGGTGCAACATCGATGGCCAACTTCTTCGTTCCTTCGCTTTCAAATGTAACTGTTACGGCATTTTTTTCCACTGTAATGACTTGGCCCACCCCGAATTTAGTGTGCTTCACCTTGTCTCCCGGTGCCAGGTCTCCTGCCGATAATCTTGGCTTGGCGGCAGTGCTTTGCTTGATGGCCCGTAGCTGTTCAAAGGGGCGAAAGATATCTTTTTCATCCGCATAAGAGCTTGTAGTGGAGCCTCCGCTGTACCTATCAAAACTGCCTCCTGTAAAGATAGCGTCTCCCTCCAGCACTTTCCTGTCGATTTCCTTCAGGAACATGGATTCCCTGGTGTAGTCGGTTTTCCCGTAGACCGTGCGGATTCCCGCACTGGTCAGGTAGAGTTTCTCCTTTGCCCGGGTCATTCCCACATAGCAGAGACGTCTCTCCTCTTCCACTCCGTCGCCGCGTTCAAAGGATCGCCAGCTTGGGAACAGACCGTCTTCCATTCCCGCCATGAAAACTACGGGAAACTCCAGTCCTTTCGCACTGTGAAGGGTCATGAGAACCACTGCGTTTTCATCGGGATCCAAGTTATCCACTTCTGCCATCAGCGCAATGGACTCCATAAACTCGCTCAGACTTCCCGGTTCCCCTGCATCCTCTTTTCTTTTTTCGTAATCGTAAATAACGGACTTGAATTCCAAAAGGTTCTCGATTCGAGTCTCCGCCTCTATTGTATTCTGCCCCTCAAGGGCACGAAGATATCCCGTTCGCACTAAAAGTGCATCGTAAATATCGGATATTCTGAGATTTTCCTGTTCATCGGATAGCTTGCTAATCTCCTCCGCCAACTGAAACAGAATTGCTCCGGACTTTCCTGTCAGTCCGTCCATAATTTCTTCCTGCCTCAGGACCTGAAAAAGACTTTCGCTTCGGACTGCTGCCAGAACCTTGAGCTTTTCCAAGGTCTTTTGTCCGACGCCCCGCTTCGGTTCGTTGATGATCCTTTCAAGTGACAGGTCGTCAGCAGGGTTTTGGACCAGCCGCATGTAGGCTACCATGTCCTTGACTTCTTTGCGGTCATAATACCGGAATCCGGCCAGGATGCGATAGGGGATCCCCCGCGTCCGGAAGGCCTCTTCAAAGAGCCTGGACTGGGCATTGGTTCTGTAGAGCACTGCAAAGTCGGAATACTGCCGTTCTCCGGTGCGTAGTCTGTCCACTTCGGACGCCACGTAACGGGCTTCGTCTTTATCATCCTCAGCTCTGAAATAGCGGACTTTTTCACCGTCGCCTTTATCCGTCCATAATTTTTTCGGTTTTCTTCCGTGGTTGTTCTGAATGACGGAATGGGCCGCAGCCAGTATGTTGCCGTCAGATCGATAGTTTCGCTCCAGCTTTATAACCTTGGCTCCCTTAAAATCTTTTTCGAAGTCCAGAATGTTGTTGATGTCCGCCCCTCTCCACTGATAGATGCACTGGTCATCGTCGCCTACTACACAGATGTTGTTATGAGCCTGGGCTAACAATCGTATGAAGCGGTACTGCATGAAGTTAGTATCCTGGTACTCGTCAACCATTATGTATTTGAATTTTTGACGAAAGCGTTGAAGAACCTCCTCGTCCTTCTCAAAGAGCTTGACCGTCTGAAGCAAGAGATCGTCAAAATCCATTGCCTGATTGGCCTTCAGCACCTTTTCATAAGCGATGAAAATCTCCGCGGATGTCTTGGCTCTGGGATTTCCCGTATTCTCTTCCGCAAACTTCTTGGGAGTAATCCCCTTTTCTTTGCAGTCGCTGATGATGGATAGAAAATAAGCAATCGTATACTTCTTATCGTCGACGCCCAGTTCTTTCATGGAATTTCTCACGATGGTTTTCTGATCTGCCGGGTCATAGACCACGAAATCCTTGCTGTATCCCAGCCGGTCTCCGTACATACGAAGAATTCTCAGGCAAGCGGAGTGAAAAGTCAGAATCCACATACCCTGAGTCGCACCGATAAGAGCGTCCACACGATCCCGCATTTCCCTTGCAGCTTTATTGGTAAAGGTCACTGCCAAAATCTCGTAGGGGGAAACCCCTTCCTGCCGAATAAGATGGGCTATGCGGTGTGTCATGGTGCTGGTCTTTCCGCTGCCGGCCCCGGCCAGAATCAGCAGAGGGCCATCTTTGTGAACTACGGCCTTACGCTGTTCCGGGTTCAGTTGCTGTAAATAGTCTAAATCATTGTTCATGTATCGTCTCCTGCTTCTGTCTCATAATGATCGCGTCTCCTTCCCTGTCCCTAAATCAGTTTATCATATCGGCCTATTTTTGGGAACACAAAACCACTCCCCTGCATGTCTTCCGTATGAAAGGGTAACTGGTTTTTCTGTATACTTTTCGTCGATGCATTATAAATAACTACTAACTACTATTCTTGATTTATATACTCTTCATAGGTGCACGCCTTATCGACGATGCTTCCGTCCTTTTTTATTTCAATGATGCGATTTGCCACGGTTTGGATAAATTGATGGTCATGGGAGGAAAACAGCATCGCCCCTTTAAAGTCAATCAACCCGTTGTTTAAAGCGGTGATAGATTCCAAGTCCAAGTGATTCGTCGGCTGGTCCAGCACGAGAATATTGGCCCCGTAGAGCATCATGCGTGACAGCATACACCTCACCTTCTCACCGCCGGACAGAACCTTGACCGCTTTGAACACATCGTCTCCCGAAAACAACATCCTGCCTAAAAATCCACGCATAAAGGTCTCCGTTGTTTCTTGCGTAAATTGGCCGAGCCACTGCACCAGATTTAAATCCGAATCATTGAAAAAAGCAGAATTGTCCAAAGGGAAATATGATTGGGACGTACTGGCTCCCCACTTAAAAGTTCCTTCGTCCGGTTCTATTTCATTCATCAATATCTTAAACAGCGTGGTGTTTGCAATTTCATTCTCACCCACGAAAGCAATTTTATCCTCTCTGTTCATCTGAAAGGTTACCTTATCCAAAATCTTGACCCCATTGACAGTTTTGCTGATGCCCTCTACGAACAAGGCATCTTTACCGATTGGCCGGTCTATGGTAAATCCTACAAAAGGGTATCGTCTTGATGATGTCGGCAGTTCGTCCACTGCCAGCTTATCCAATAGTTTCTTTCGTGATGTTGCCTGTTTCGACTTGGACTTATTGGCGGAAAAGCGCTGTATAAAGCTTTGCAGCTCTTTTATTTTATCCTCGCTCTTTTTGTTCTGATCTCGCAATATTTTTTGGGTGAGCTGACTGGATTCGTACCAAAATTCGTAGTTTCCGACAAACATATTTATTTTTCCATAATCTACATCCACTACATTTGTACAGACGGTATTAAGGAAATGACGGTCGTGGGAAACGACAATGACAGTGCCTTGGTAGTCCAGAAGGAAATCTTCCAACCAGTTTATGGCGACCACATCCAGATGGTTCGTGGGCTCGTCCAATAGAATAATTTCCGGTTTTCCAAACAAGGCCTGGGCCAGCAGGACCTTGATTTTTTCGTTCCCCGTCAAGGCGTTCATTTGCAGGTGCAGCACATCAATGCCAAGCCCCAGCCCTTGAATAAGTATGCCGGCGTCGGATTCCGCCTCCCAACCGTCTAACTCTGCAAACTCACCCTCGAGAATGGAGGCAGTAAGGCCGTCCTCGTCAGAAAAATCCTCTTTGGCATACAAAGCTTCTTTTTCTTTCATAATTTCATATAATCTTACATTGCCCATTATGATCGTATCTAGTACTGTATACTCTTCGTAGGCAAAATGATCCTGCTTGAGCACGGATATGCGCATGTGCGGTGGGATGGAAACTTCTCCGGTGGAGGGTTCCAGGTCGCCGGACAATATTCTTAAAAACGTTGACTTCCCCGCTCCATTTGCGCCGATAATGCCGTAGCAATTTCCGGGGGTAAATTTCAGGTTCACATTTTTAAACAATGGGGATCCGCTGAAGTTAAGACTTACATTTGTTATTGTTATCATGATTTCTCCTTGTATTGAACTGTCAAATATGAATCTTACATCATCTGCGCATATAATGCAAAACTATTTCTACGAATATGAAAATAAAAAAGCGACTCCGGAAACGGTCCCGGAGTCGCCACGGCTTTGTGCGATTAATACTCGATAAATTTGTCGCCCATGACGCCGCAGATGCTGCATTTGTCCGGACGTGCCTTCTCGATGTTTCCGCAAATGGGACAGAGATAATAGAAAACTTCTTCTGTCTGGTCGATATTTTCCAATGCATCCTTATAGAGGCCCGCATGAACCTCTTCCGCCTTCATGGCAAAGGTAAAGGACATGAGGGCAGCCTTGTTTCCTTCCGCCTCAGCTTGCTTTACGAAATCCGGATACATCTCTTTGTACTCATAGGTTTCACCTGCAACACCATCTTTAAGATTGTCAGCTGTGGAGCCTACTTTTCCTGCAACCTCAAAATGCTTTAGAGCGTGCAATGTCTCTGCATCCGCAGCAGCCCTAAACAATTTTGCCGCATTGCTTTTTCCGTCTTTTTCAGCTTTCTTGGCGTAGGCTGTGTACTTTCTGTTCGCCTGGGATTCTCCGGCAAATGCTGCCATCAGATTTTCCAATGTTTTGTTCTCACTCATCGTTTGTCTTCCTCCTGTTTAATATTAAATAGTTTTTACCCTAAAAATGGCTTTGTAATCGTTTTTTGGGGAAGGTTATAAGTCGATCGGTAATGCGAGATTGCTTTCAAAAAATCAGCGCCATAGCGTTCCAGTTTTGTCTGTCCTACACCGTTCACTTCAAGCATTTCATCCTCTGTTTTGGGTAGACGAGCGCACATATCCGCCAGAGTTGCATTAGAAAAGACTACAAATGCCGGTACACCTTGTTTTTGTGCAACCTTGAAACGTAGCTCTCTCAATTGCTCAAATAGCTGCTCATCAAGGTGATCTACCGAATTGCTTTCCTTCTTTTTGCGACCCTTTCGATCACTCTTAACCTTTTCTTTTATGATCTTCATTTCGATAGGGCTTCTGTGGCGCAGTATCTCATCCGCCCTGCACCCCAACTTCAAAACCGGATACTCATCGTCGGTGATATGTAAATAATCGTTCAGAACCAGGAAATTTATTATCGCTCTCAATTTTACTTCCCTAATCTCCTGCATAATCCCATATGTAGACTGCTGATCCAGCCCCAATCGGGTTATTTTCTGAGCTTTACTTCCTCTCAAGGTATCTATTACGGTTTTAACACCATATCTTCCTCCCGTTCGTTTCACGCAGGAAAGTATTTTCTGCGAATCAATTGTAATGTCTATCAACTCGGAATTATTGTTACAGTTATAGCATGTCCCGCAGAAATCCGCGCTCTTTTCTCCAAAATAGCTTAGAATATAGGATCGAAGGCATTGGCTGGTGTGGCAATAAAATGTCATTCTTTTTAGCCGCTCTCTGTCCTTGCGTTTTACTATTTCCCAGGTTTCCTCGTCGAGTGCTTCATTTAGATTCCCGTTTTCAATAAGAAATTGATTTGTAACTACGTCTTGTCCGCTATAGAGCAGAATACAATCCGCCGGTTCCCCGTCTCTGCCGGCCCTTCCCGCTTCCTGGTAATAGCTCTCGATATCCTTCGGCATGTTGTAATGTATGACGAAGGACACGTTGGATTTATCAATTCCCATACCAAATGCATTGGTTGCTGCCATGATGGAGCTCCTGTCATATAGAAAGTCCTCTTGATTGGCCTTTCGCTCCTGATCTGACAGGCCTGCATGATATCGGGTTGCCCCATAGCCCTCTTCACACAAAACATCACATACTTTCTCCACATTTTTTCGCGTAGAGCAGTAGATGATGCCACTTTTCTGGTCGTACTTTTTTAAGAGATCAAGTAAAGTCGACATTTTATCTTTTGGGTGCTTCACTTCAAAATATAGATTCTTTCGATCAAATCCGGTGGAGACAAGGGTTGGGTTGTCCAGCTTCAAGAGTCTTATTATGTCTTCACGGACTTCACCCGTTGCAGTAGCGGTAAAGGCGCTTACCGGCGGACGAATCGGAAGCATTTCAATGAATTTTTCTATGAGTAGGTAGCTTGGCCGAAAATCCTGGCCCCATTGAGAAACACAATGAGCCTCGTCAACTGTCACCATTGAGATTTTAGATTTCTGCACGAGGTTTTGAAATTCTTCTGTCAACAATCGCTCCGGAGCCACGTAAATAATTTTGTACTCTCCGCTTTCAGCGTTCCGCAAAACCCGTTGAAACTGAGAAGGCGATAATGAACTGTTTAGGAAGGCAGCCTTCACGCCGGCCTGTACCAAAGCGTTTACTTGATCTTTCATTAAGGATATGAGGGGAGAAATTACCAGAGTAATGCCTTCCATCATTAATGCCGGAATTTGAAAGCAAAGGGATTTTCCTGCTCCCGTGGGCATAATCCCTACAACATTTAGTCCTTTGAGAATATCATCTATTATTGTTTCCTGGCCATCCCTAAAAGCCGTATATCCAAAATACTGTTTTAATATCCGGTGTTTGTCGCTCATTAAACTAGCCTTTCCATCCTTCTGAACACGTTGATCATCTCAGCCGTCAAAGAAATGTTGCTGTCCGGCTCCGGTATTTCATCCCGGGGAATCCAGACTCCTACAGCCAGCTCATTTTCATCAAGACAGATGGAATCGCTTCCGTCGAGCTCAGCGAAAAAACCGGCCAGAAGGGTATCAGTAAAGGGCCAGGGCTGGCTCTTATAATAACTAACGTTCTTCACCAGCAGCCCCACTTCCTCCATAACCTCCCGATGAACCGTCTGCTCCAAGCTCTCTCCGATCTCATTAAACCCGGCGATTAAAGCATAATTGCTGTATTCTCGATTGGCATATTTAGTCATGAGCAACCTGTCCCCATCGTGGACCGCCACGATGACACAGGGCGAAATAGTGGGATAGACAGTTAAGCCGCAGCTTGGGCAATACAGCATGCGCTCTTTTTCTGAGCGTTTCAGTGATTCACCACATCGGCTGCAAAATTTATGATCTGCATACCAGCGATTCAACTGCAAACCTATTACACCCGCAAAGGAACGCCAGTATTTTTTCTCTGATCGAAACCTGTTGCTACTCACATAGACCCAGCCCGGCAACTCGTCCAGACTATCTTCTTCCACCAGAAAATAATTGAACTCGTCAATGGTAAATAAAAACTGGGCCTCCTCAGACAGATTAGGGTGGCTCTCGGAATAATCGGCAAAGGACGGGTACCAAAGCTTATCCTTACCCTCCCGGACCAGCACCGAATTCCCTTGATAAGCTAGAAACAGATCCTCTGGTTCCGCCCTCCTATTTTCAAACATATTATCAAATACTCTTGGGTCAATGTCATGTATCATTTACTAATCATCCTTTTCGTTGTTGCCGTCGTTGAATCTTTGCTTCGCTATCAGCAATTGGCCTCGGCTATAGCTTTACTATCGGGTGACGGATAATGGTTTTTAGCTTCTCAGGTGCCGTCTTGCGGGGGTCTCCCAGGTAAATCTCGTGGTGTTGCCGCAAGCCGGACATTTCGGTCCGGTATCCGTTGACTTCAATAAATTGATCTAACGCAGCGATGGTGGGCGGTTCGTCGTCATAAGACCCGGTATGCATCACCTGTGCGCAGAGGCCTTCCGTAAAATCTTCCAGCCTTGCAATGGATATGTCAAGCTCCGGCTTTTTCTTTGACAAGACCGCTTTGGCTGTTTCAAATATTTCCTCTGTGACGAACTCCGGCTGGCGGATCATCATGATCCAGCTAAATTCATCCTTCCTGCCGATCACACTGCCATCAAAAGGCTTGCCGAAAAACCACCACAGTCCCTCTAAGGGTGGAACCACATAATCAAAATATCCCTGGGGTTGAACGCCCCACTTCTTGCTCATCTTAATGGAATAGGACAGACCGTACAGTATTTCTACGGCCGCCTGGTAAAGTTCGGAGGTGTTGGGATCGCCCTCGCCGTCAACCATAAGGAACCGCATTGCCGGCACGTCTATGATACCCGGCTTATTCCCGGGCTGGTATAGGTCTTTATACTTTTTAAAATCGAAGGTTGCCATAGATGATCAGTCCTTTCACATAGTATTCCTATAATACGCTTTAGTCTTCCTTTTCCTCGCGATGAATTGTACTAAGCAAGGCCTCCTGCAGCACTTGAGAGAAATTGACTTCCTGCGATACCGCTTTTAGAATATTAAGCAAAGTAGTGCTATCGTCTGCACCTCCAGAACAGGGAAGAATTTTATCTAAGAACATGAAATTCGAAGTCATCTTTTATCTCCCTAAATGTTTTAGATTCTTCAATATTCTACCATAATATATACCGTAATCCAATATCTTTGGGGTAATTGTCGTGCCCTTTTGATTTTCACCTTGATAAGGAAGCTTTTTCTCATTTGAAATAATAATACCTTATAATTTTTTATATAAATTTTAATATGAGAGGCAATATCTACAAGTAGTTATTGGGGTCTTACTCTGCGAAATCCAGGTACTTGCTATAGCCCTGGGACTCCATCTCCTCTTTGGGGATGAAGCGCAAAGCGGCGCTGTTGATGCAATACCGCAAACCGCCCTTTTCCCGCGGCCCGTCCTCAAAGACGTGGCCCAAATGAATGTCCCCCACCCGGCTCCGGATTTCCTCCCGAATCATGCCGTGACCGAGATCCCTGTGTGCGGTGAGAACAGAAGAATCGATGGGATTGGAAAAACTGGGCCATCCACAGGCTTCGAACTTATCCCGGGATCCAAACAATGGCTCGCCTGTGGTGATGTCCACGTAGATACCCGGAGAAAAAGCGTCCCAGTATTCATTTTCATAAGGGGGTTCCGTACCGTTTTCATATGCTACCCGGTACTGCATCTCGCTGAGCCGGCCGTTCAGGTCGGCAGGATTAGGGCGGACATAGTCTTCCGGATTGACCAGGGAATCTTTGGCCATTTCAAACAAAGCCGGACCGATATGGCAGTACCCTCCGGGATTCTTTGTCAGATAGTCCTGATGGTATTCCTCCGCCGGGTAGTAGTTCAGTAGAGGGACAACTTCCACGGCGATTGGGTCACGGAAATCTTTCTGAAGCTTTTCAACAGCCGATTGGGCTACAAATTCGTCCTCTGAGTCCACATAGTAGATACCCGTTCGGTACTGGCTTCCAACGTCATTGCCCTGGCGGTTTCGGGAAACCGGGTCGATGGCCTTGAAGTAAAGGCTAAGGAGATAGGGTAAAGGAACTTGCAAAGGGTCATATTCTACTCGAACGGTTTCCGCATGACCGGTATCCCTATGGCACACATCCTCATAAGTAGGATTCTCTGTTGTCCCGTTTGCATACCCCACCTGAGTATCCAGAACTCCGGTAATCAGCTGCAAATATTTCTCCAAGCCCCAAAAACATCCGCCGGCCAGGTGGATCACTTTCGCACCGGGACTTGATCCCTTTCGGGTTTGGTTTTGTTTGGTTCTGTGACACATGGATATGCCTCCTTCTATATTTATGCTATATATTCATGCTGCTATATTCATACTACTATTATACCCAAATAGAAACAAGGGAACACTTTACGTTTGATAACCTCCTAAATGTCGCGTTGGGTGTGCAGAATTTCAATTAATCTGTGATTTTTCTATGGATTTTCACATATTAATTGAAAATTTGAACAGAATTCAATCAATAAGACCTAAATTCCACATACTACTTGAAATTCTGCACAGTTGGGGGTGCTAACGACAAATGAAAGAGTGGGGTGGCTGACGGCGAATGGAATGAGTGCGGTGAGTGGGGTGCTAACGACAAATGAAAGAGTGGGGTGATGACGACGACTGGGGTGCATCTGGGTGACTGACGACAAATAGCTTGCAGTTGGGGCGCGGATTAGAACGGAGTACAGCTACGTTAAAGGGCATACAATTAAGCTCAGTGACCGAAAAATAAAAAACGACTCCGAAAAGAATTCCGTAGTCGCTTTTATTCACCTGATTCTGCTATTAGCTACTTGCCCTATTTATAGTTCTCGGACTTGATCTGGAAATAGGCCTTGGAGTGCTTGCAGACAGGGCAAAGCTCCAGAGCTTTCTTTCCCACATATTGGTGACCGCAATTTGCGCACTGCCAAAGGACATCCTCATCCTTTTCGAAGACCTTTCCTTCTTTCACGTTTTCAGCCAGCGCTCTATATCTTTCCTCATGCTCTTTTTCGATCTTGGCAACGCCTTCCATCTGGAATGCGATGTCGGCAAAACCTTCTTCTCTTGCAACCTCAGCCATCTCCTTGTACATCTTGGTCCATTCGTAATTTTCACCTGCAGCCGCATCCAGCAGGTTTTCTTCGGTGGTACCGATGCCATGAGCTAACTTAAACCAGAGCTCCGCATGTTCTTTTTCATTTCCTGCCGTCTCTAAGAATATGGCTGCAATCTGTTCGTAACCATCTTTCTTAGCCTTGGACGCATAATAAGTATACTTGTTTCTCGCTTCTGATTCTCCCGCAAATGCAATCAACAAGTTCTCCAGTGTCTTGGTACCCTTTAGATCTTTCATTTTCTCATTTCCTCCTGATATATAAAATAAAAAAACTCACATATCTTATTTATACCACCTTATCATGCCCCTAAACTCATAAATTCATCATTGCGGAAGCAATTTCTCCTCCCACCCCAGCATTGTTCAAGACCAGCTGGATATTTGCTTCCAGGCTCCGGCCCTCTGTCAACTCCTTGACCTTGTCTAAAAGAAATGGTGTAATCCGTTTTCCCTTGATTCCCTTTTCCTCACTCTCCCTTATCGCCTGGCGAATGGTGAGATCCATGCTTTCAAAGTCGATTTCATGCTCCGCCGGAATGGGACAGGCCACCAGCATGCCACCCTTGAGCCCCAAACTTGACTTAGCCATTATTAATTTTGCAATTTCCCGGGGGTCATCCATTCTGCACTCCGCCGGGAACCCGCTCTTCCTGCTGTAGAAAGCCGGAAATTCGTCACTTCCGAAAGTGATAACGGGAACGCCGCCCGTCTCCAAGTACTCGAGGGTAGCGCCGATATCCAATATGGACTTCACGCCTGCACAGATAACCACCACATTGGTTTGCTTCAGTTCTTCCAAATCTGCGGAAATATCAAATGACTCCGCCACTCCCCGGTGAACACCACCGATGCCGCCTGTTACAAAGAGAGGGATTCCCACCTGCTCGGCAATAATCATGGTACCGGCTACGGTGGTTGCTCCATCAAGGCCCTTGGCAACGATAAGCGGAAAATCTCTACGGCTGACTTTAACCACATGCTCTGCTTTAGCAAGGTATTCGATTTCCTCTTTTGTCATACCTACCTTTATCCTGCCTTTTATAATACCAATGGTAGCGGGTACGGCTCCTTTGCTGTGAATGACCTCCTCTACCTCGAGGGCGGTCTCTATATTTTTCGGGTAGGGCATTCCGTGGGCGATGATGGTGGACTCCAAAGCGATTACAACCTTTCCCTCATCCAAAGCGGTCTTCACTTCGGGCTTTATGTCTATATATCGGTTCATTTGATTCTCCTCTCTATTTCACTTAGTGTGAGTATCGGATTTACAGCCATTTTAGACTCCATTGCCAGAGAGGCTGCCCCCAAAGAGAAATGGGTAGTTTTCACCATATCATACCCATTAATGAAACTATAAATCGCCGCTGCGGAAAAAGCATCGCCGGCTCCTGTGGCTGAGCCTGAACCGCTTAATCCTGACAGAGGCTTCAGTAGATCCGCTTGCACTCCGTCGGTAAAGTAAACGCCTCCCGCCGACAAGCTTATAAATACCCGTTTTACCCCTTTGTCAATAAACAATTTACCCGCCTCTTCTAAAGCGCGGGGATCACGTATTTCCATATCCAATAGAACCTCAGCCTCGGCACGATTTGGTTTTATCGTGTGAAAACTTCCGATAAGTTCCTTTGCGCGCTCTGCTTTTACCGTAGATACGGGATCCAGAAAAAGAGGTTTGTCTCCCAGCCGTTCAATGGCATAGGCCAGTGTTTCCACCGTCAAGTTAGTATCCAGCGCAACCATCTTCGCTCCGGTTGCTGCTTGCACGGCTTCATCAATTATTTCAGGGGATATGTGTTCCAATGCATCCATATTGGACAGTGCCAGCTCCATGTCCCCTATCATGTTGAGTATGGATATATACATGGCTGTGCTTTCGCCGGGGAGTAGCCTCACTCCGGACACGTCCACTCCCAGATCCGCTAGCTCTCTTACCGCGGCCCTTCCAGTCAGGTCCTCCCCCACCACGGAAAACAGACTGACAGGAACGCCCAACCTACCTAAATTCTCGGTAATATTTCTACCCACCCCTCCATAAGCAATGGTGATCTTGCCGGGATTGGAGTCGGCATAAACCAGTCTCTCATAGGGATGTCCTTCAATGTCCGCGGTTATACCGCCAATTACAATTACTTCACTCATAATGTCATCCTTTGCATGATTTACACTAGTGTAATGTCTTGCTTATTAGCCTACTTATTTGCCAGACGTTACACCAAAATACTGCCACCTACAAACTCACGAATGATAGAGTTGTTTGCGATGACAGAATCGTCCTCAATGGTATGGAAAAAGTGGAGAAATCTCAGCAGCCTTACCGCTTCACTGTAAGCCGGCTCCTCTTGTTTTATGGCTCTTAGCATGGGTTCTGCGTACTTCTTCAGCACCGCAAGCTCATAGATGTGGGCCGAATTAAAAAGTACATCCGCCTCTCCATTGAAAGGAAAGATATTTCTGTCCTCGCCGTCACGCACTTTCTTCCATTGTTCGATGGTTCGACCCGCTTCATAGCCCCGAAACTGATGATCCCTTACTATGCGTCGAAGGAATCTGGCATCTGTGGTAGGAATCCGGTTGTGATTATCGATATTAAGCTGCGTGAAGGGACTGATGTAGATCTTGAATTTCGTTTCTTCATCCAGATCCATTGTCAATGCCCGGTTAAGACCATGGATCCCTTCGATGACGATGGGTTGGTTGGAATTTATTTTTGTGACTCTGGTACCATAGTGCTTTTTTCCCTGGAAGAAATCAAACGTAGGAAGGTCTACCTCTTTGCCTAAAAGCAGATCATTCATATTTCGGTTGAACAGATCTATGTCAAGTGCTTCAATATCCTCAAAATTTGGTGTGCCGTCAGGTAGCAAGGGCGTTTGTTGCCTTTCCACAAAATAGTCGTCGGTTCCGATGTAGAGGGGGTTTTCTCCGTTCACCCTCAACTGGATACTAAGGCGCTTGGCAAAGGTGGTCTTACCGGAAGAGGATGGCCCGGAAATAAGTATGATTCTTTTCTTTTTTCGAATAATCTCGTCTGCAATACCGGCAATCTTCTTCTCATGAAGAGCTTCGGATATCTGAATCATTTCCTTGTACTCGCCGGAGTCAATCTTATGGTTGAGGTCCTCCACATAGGAAATGCCCATGAGATTGCCCCATTTTTTTGCTTCTCCAAATGCCTGATAGAGTTTCCTGTCATCCCGGAATTCCGGAATTTTATCCGGCGTAGCAGGCTCAGGAAATCGAATAAGTACCCCGTTCCGATACTTTCTCAACTCAAAATACCCGATGTATCCTGAAGACGGTACCATCTGATTATAGAAGAAGTTAAGGAAACCATCACAGGAATAAACGGGGACGCTTTTAATATCGGGGGCACCTCGCAGGATGCGACGCTTTTCATCATGATTGTTGTCTGCAAAGAGATCAAATGCCTCTTCCCGAGTAAGCACTATGCGCTTAAATGGAATATCGGCCTGAACCAGTTCCTTCATCTTCCCTTGTATTTTCGCAACGTCCGCCGCCAACAAGGGTTCACGTGTTTTGATTTCAGTGTAGATGCCCTTGTTCAATGAATTTTGTATTTCTACCCTTACATTTCCCAACAGCTGGTTTATAGCTTTCAGGTAAAGAAAGGACACACCGCTCTGATAAATTCTGGCGGCAATGGGATTTCTCATATCCAGAAATGTAACCGTACAGGATTCCGCGAGGCCTCGTGTCAGCTCACGGACGCGATTGTCCACTTTTGCGGCCAGGACTTTGTAGGGAAGCCTCTCCTGGTACTGCTTCACCAGCTCCTCCAGGGTAGTGCACTCCTTTACCTCTTGTACGATTGGCTCGTCTCCCGGTTGTAGTATCAATGTAATAGGGATCATACGCTACTCCTTTGTCTATTCTTTAGACGCTATCTTTTTTACTATAGTATATTGTACCATATTTTAATCTACTCAACCACCAGGTGGTGGCATGGGGACGGGGGCGAAATGGCGATTTACGAAATGGCGATTTACGTTGAAACAATGCAATTTTTACTGTATAATAGGGATATACATTTGTAAGTGAATACTATCTCAGGAGTTTACATGAAGCTTTCTTCATTGATACGTTTTGCCGGGTTCGGATTAAGTACCATCCTGTTTTCTAGAAAGAAAGCCATTCTTGGGACGATTATCCTAACGGATAAATGCAACCTGCAATGTAAACATTGCTCGGTAAATAATCTTACGGCTATCATATATCCGTATCAACAGATCAAAAAAGAAATGATACAGTTGTACCAGAAGGGGATACGGATTCTCTTTTTTTGTGGTGGAGAAACCTTTTTATGGAACGAAAGTGGCAAAACACTTCGTGACTTGGTTGTGGAAGCAAAGAAAATGGGATTTCTGATTGTCAATGTTGTTACAAACGGCACATTTAAGTTAGATTTGCCCGAAGCTGACCTGATTTTGCTAAGTCTTGATGGTGATCGGGAGCACCATGATGAAATTCGCGGTGAAACATATGATATGATTATGAAGAACATTGACGAGGCCACATTAAATAATATCTGTTTATATATGGCAGTGAATCAATTGAACAAAGGAACGATCAAAGCTGTTTGCCAAGTCGCAATGGAAAAAAGATCATTGAGAGCCGCTTCCTTTAATTTCCATACACCGTACCCGGACACAGAAGCGTTAGCTTTGAGTGTTGAAGAAAAGCAGGATTGCTGCAATGAAATTGCCACACTATTGGATGCGGGTTATCCTGTGTTCAACCTCAGGTCGGCTTTTCCATATATTGTACATAACAAGTTTCCTGTGCCCTGCCATCAATGCGTCGTAATGGAAAATGGCAGACTTTCCGTGTGTGGACGGTGTATTGATGTGCCTGGACTTTGCCAAAAATGCGGCTATTTTTTTGCAGCAGAATATACGTTGGTGTTTAGCGGAAATGTACGAATTATCGCAGATATGCTAAGAACCTATCTAAAATACATATAAGAACGGGTGATAGACATACTATGGGAATCTTAACCTCGACAGCCCGAATGTGGCTCACACGCTCACCAAAGCCTTTTACATTTGTAAGTGAATACGAAAATCAATTCTTCTATCAAGATTCGGAAAATCTTGGTCTATATGTACATATCCCTTTTTGCAGGTCAATCTGTGATTTCTGCCCCTATTGCAAAACCCTGTTCAATCCGGAACTGGCCAGTCGGTATGTTGATGCGTTGCTTAAGGAAATTGATCTGGTAGGTAGCATGCATGGTGGTATAAAAGTGCATGTTACAAGTCTCTACTTTGGCGGAGGTACGCCTGCGTTAATCGCAGATGACATCCATAGAATTATTATCCGATTGAAAGAATATTTTGTCATTTCAGAAGGAATTGGCTTGGAGCTACATCCACAGGATGTAAGTGAGGAAACGCTGGTAAAATTGAAGCAAGCCGGTGTTACGAAAATCAGTATTGGCGTCCAATCTTTTCAAAAAGGTTACTTAGATCTGTTAGGTCGCCGGGAAAATGACTTTGAGCCTATGTTCAACGCTCTTACAAAGGTTTCGTTTGAAACGATATCCATGGATTTCATTTTTGCTCTCCCAAATCAAACCATAGACAGCTTGAAAGCAGACATAGAAACAGCCTTCAGCAATGGAGCCAATCATATCGCAGTGTATCCATTTATAGAGTTCACCTTTACAGAGCGTAATTTTTCAAAAATGAAGGAGAAGGAAAAGAAGACCCTGCTTTACCAATTGGTTGAGTATTGCGAAGGGCAAGGCTATGTCCGTGATTCAATATGGACGTTCTCAAAAGATGGAGACTCAAAATATTCTTCTATGACACGAGAGAATTTTTTGGGCTTTGGATGTTCTGCAACAACCCTTCTTAAAGACAGGTTTAAGATTAATACCTTTGATATCTCTCACTACATTGAACGAGTTGAAAACCGGAATCTTCCAACAGCGCTAACGCTAAAATTTAGTCTCCGGCAGCGGATGGTTTATTATCTGTTCTGGACTGCTTATACAATGCGTGTTAACAGGAGTAGCTTCGATACTTTTTTTGACCGTTCTCTCGAACAATGCTACGGATTCGAATTGCAGATAGCACGAATGCTTGGATTTGTCAGAAAAGAAAACAACGATTATATCATGACAACAAGAGGCTCTTATTATTACCATTATTTCGAGCACTTCTACACGCTTTCATACATTGACCAGATGTGGAACCTGATGCAGAACAATGCCTTTCCCGAAAAACTCACCATCCGCTGATTTGCTCAGTCGTTACTGTTCACACCCACCCGAAATCTAGCATCCGTTTGCTGGGGGTGTTTCCGTAGAAACCGTGAACCTCTTGAGGTTTTTATGCTCAATCTAGTAAAGAGCATCAAAAAACCGTCGGTTTCCAAGGAAATTCCCCCGGCAGACGGATGCGGGGGTGTGAACTGTAACTCTCAGTCACTCATAAGGGGGGGCACGGGGCTATTTTTCTTGACAAACAGGATTCTGCCATATATAATTCGTCTATATATCAAAAATATAACAGCGATGACAGGGTAAAGTAAGTGATACCAACTGTTCACAGAGAGTCGGTTAGGCTGAGATCCGGCAGCAGAGTTTCACTGAAGTTCCCCCTCGAGCTTGTCCGCCGAAGAGACCCCAAAGAGGGTTAAATAAGCGCACACGGGTTCCTCCGTTACCAGGATACGGGTTTATGCCCTAAGTGGTCATGACAGCATCCACTGCCATGGCAATAAGAGTGGTACCACGGGTCTTCCCGTCTCTTGCGAGACGGAAAGACCTTTTTGTTTGTGATGTTAGCAACGATCACGTTCACACCCGAAAGCCCCACCATTACAGAAGAGCAAGACGAGCAGTAGGAAAAAGAAAAGAAGGCTGTCATCAATGCCCCCGAAACGGTCACAACGGTCCATATGGAATACCTCCTTTAGGTTTTTCTTCATAGTATGAAGGAGGAACAAAGTTGGTTACTAATATGAAATTTTCAAGCGCACAGTTGGTTTTTTAGCCTACTTGCAAATATGAATTGAAATAATGCCGATTTTTTCATTGGGGCCCCCGCAAAGCAGAGCTTTGTGGGGAGAGGAGGAGCAACGTAGTGCGTGAGCTTTCATCGCTTGCGATGAAACGAACGAAGCGGAGTTTGCTCCGACGAAGGAGGTTGAAAAAATGATTTGGAATAGAGCGAAGGAAAGCATGAGCCGGGACGAAATGCACAACCTGCAGAGCGCAAGGCTCCATTCTACGGTAAAACGCATGTACCATAACGTGCCTTTTTACCGCCATAAAATGCAGGTAATGGGTCTGGAGCCCGGCGATATTCGTAGCATCGATGACATTGTAAATCTGCCCTTTACCACGAAGCAGGACCTGCGGGATAATTATCCTTTTGGTCTTTTTGCCGTACCGAAAAGCCAGGTGGTCCGAGTCCATGCATCCACCGGGACAACGGGCAAGCCCACGGTTGTCGCCTACAGCAGAAAAGATATCGAAATTTTTTCTGAAGTAGTGACCAGGTCATTGGTAGCCGCAGGAGCCACTGCCGATGATGTGATTCAAGTTGCTTTCGGCTACGGTCTCTTTACAGGAGGCCTCGGCCTCCACTATGGTGCAGAAAATCTGGGCGCCACTGTAGTGCCTATTTCCGGAGGAAACACGGCTAAACAGGTCCAACTCCTGCAGGATTTTGGCAGCACGGTTCTGGCCTGCACGCCATCTTACGCCGCCTACCTCCTTGAAACCTTGCAGGAAGCCGGCGTGGATGCCGCTTCCCTCCCCCTTCGCGTCGGTATTTTCGGCGCGGAACCCTGGACCCCCGAAATGAAGGCCAAGATTGAAGAAGGGCTGAACATCCAAGCTTTTGACATTTACGGACTGAGCGAAATCATCGGCCCAGGAGTCTCCATCGGATGCAATGTAGGCGAAGGACTTCACGTCTCGGAAGACCACTTTGTACCTGAAATCATCGATCCTAACACCTTGCAACCCATTGCGGAAGGACAGACCGGCGAACTGGTATTCACCACCATTACAAAGGAAGCCATGCCCCTCCTGCGCTACCGCACCAGAGATCTCTCTTCTCTGAACTACACACCCTGCGAATGTGGGCGCACCAATGTGCGCATGGCCAAGATTTACGGCCGCTCAGACGATATGCTCATCATCCGTGGCGTCAACATCTTCCCGACCCAGATTGAGAGCATCCTTCTTGAAATTCCCGAAGCCAAACCTCACTACATGTTGGTGGTGGATCGGCAGGGCAGCCTGGACACGCTGGAAGTGCAGGTAGAGATTGATGACACCTATTTCTCCGATGAGCTGGTTGAGCTTGGGAAAATAAATAAGAAAATCAAACATAAAATAGAGAGCACCCTGGGAATCAGTGTTATACTTAAGCTAATGGAAAGCAAAACCATCGCAAGAAGCGAAGGCAAGGCGAAACGCGTCATCGATAAACGGATGTTTTAAGTAACTGTCAGTAGTATGGAGGATAGCGAAATGATGATTAAACAACTCTCTGTCTTTGTTCAAAATGAAACGGGAAGGCTGGTTCGCGTTACAGAAATCCTGCAAGAAGCGGGCATTAATATCTCGGCTCTGTCCCTGGCCGAGACCGAAGAATATGGTATCCTACGCATGATTGTAAGCGACATTGATCTTGCCATAGAAACATTGAAACAAAGCGGTTACAAAGTCAAAGCCATCGATGTCATCTGTCTGGTGACTCCCGATGTTCCTGGTGCGCTCAATGAAAAATTGAAGCTCCTCGCATCAGAGAAAGTGGATGTGATCTATATGTACGGCTATTCCAACGGAGGTAAGGCTCGTCTGATCCTAAAGACCAGCGATCCCAAACGTGCTTCGGAGCTACTGACGCAACAGGAAAATAACTGAACCTACACTTAATACAAAGTTGCTGCACCCTATCAAGAGTACCCGATTTTTATGGGGACATTCTCGATAGGGTGCAGCTCTTTTTTGTTATTCCACTTGCTCGAGTAAGCTCTTGAAATCCAACAACTCCTGCTTAGTCATGGTGAGCCCTCTACCCATCTTGTGATGTCCCTCATCCCAGCTTCGCAGATCATATTTTGTCGGCCCGCCGTTCCATGCCACGCGGTTTAATTCCTTTGTCCAGCCTTTTACATCCTTTCCAAAGACACCGATATGTTCCACCAGTTCGAAGGTAACCTCTCTGTCTTTCTCTGCTGCCATTTTGATCCTCCTTGTAGATCGGTCCATATTTGTTATATATTTACATTAGCATAATACTATGGACCTAAATACTTGTCAACCATTTTTATAATTAATTTACATTTATTTCTAAATGAATTTGCCATGTCAAGATTGACGACTGTTTTGAGCAAAATATGGAGTAATGTGTGGATTTACGTGAGCCAAAAACTCTGAATCGCTCAAACCTGCTCAAAAAATTGAGTAATATGTGATTTTTTTCTGGCCGTTCACACATTACTCCACTTTTTGCTCATTTTATACTATATTCCTAACATTGGCCTCCCATTAGCCAATTTCGAAGATATGTCCCTAGATGTTATTTCTTCGTCACACCTATATCCAGACCCGGGTCGAAGTCCGGTCCATGAAAGTCTGATCCGGAAGTGATCAGAAGCCCCCTGCTTTCAGCCATCTCTGCCAAGCGAGCAGCATCCTCAGCCGTATGCGTGCTGTAATAGCATTCCATACCGGCCAAACCCCACTCCTTCAGCTGATCCAGCAGCAGCTCCAGCTGTTCAAAGACATCTGCACCTGTGCTCTCGGGAAATCGAATTTTCATCGGATGCGCCAACACGGCATAGCCTCCGGCATCATTGATGAGGGAAATGGCTTGGCGGACGTGGATTTTTTCCCTATGGATCCTCCTCACATTTGGGTGGCGGAGAAAATGTCCCGGCGTGCTTGCCTCCCTGGTCGTCTTTATATAGCCCCTCTTTACCAGTGCCAGCGCAAAATTAGGCTTCCCTGCATACTCCTGCCCTGTTCTCTGGCGAAGGTCCTCTTCTGAAATCCCGTAACCCAACCGGTTGAACTCGGCAAGCAGCTTCTCATTGCGTTCCTTACGTTGACGGCGGATTTTCTCCACAGCTTCACTGAGCTGAGCATTTTGAGTATCGATTTCATAACCCAAAATATGCATATTGATAATATCCCCGACGTAGCTTTGGGGCGCCTCGTTCATCTCTTCTCCATGCATATTGGCAGAAAACTCTATACCAGGGATCACTAGGACTCCCAACCGCTTTCCGGCATCCAGAGCCTCGGAAACCCCGTCAAAACCATCATGGTCTGTGATAGCCAGAATCTTCATTCCTCTATCCACAGCCCGTTGGACAACTTCTGTGGGAGAAAGAGTTCCATCTGAATAATAGGTGTGTAGATGCATATCAATCATTACAAGCCCTCCTAAAGAGATTCCACTTCCGGTTCGTCGGGGGATGGAGGAATTCTCTTTCTGGCAATAAAGATGCAAATCGCTTGAACAGCGGTAAATAGGGGAATCGTCACCAAAATTGCCTTGATTCCAAACTCCACGGAAATATAGCTCCCCATTATTGGTGACACCATAGCACCGATGCTGCTTACGGTTCCCATGATGCCGAATAATATCCCCCGCATATGAGCCGGCGTCCTTTCTGAGGCCGCAGAAGTGAGAATCGGTTCCACTCCTCCCGCAAGGAAATAGAAAATCGTAAAAAACACAGCGAACAGGAAGAGAGATTCGAAAGGAATCGTCAGCACTACCACCGGAATCGAGGCCAGAGTGAGATAGGTGGCAAGTTTAATCTTATTTAGGCGATCTCCCAACCTGGCGATACTCAGGGCTGCTGCTGCCGTGGCAAAGCTGGTGGCTCCGTTAATAAAACCGGTGTAGCTTGCTGCACCCGTTAGCGTTCCCAGGGTCTCCTGCACATACAGTGCAAGGAAAGGGGTAAATACAGTCCGGGCAATCCTCTGCACCAGCAGACAGATTAGGATCGCTGTGATAAAAGGGGTAAAAATAGTAGATCTTCTTGCTTTCCCTTCCTCTGTAGACCGAACCCGGTACCCGTATGTATTGGGGTCCTCTTTAACGAGGAACAAGACAAGAAAAAAACCCACACTCATCAGGATCCCACCGAGTAAAAAGCAGACTCGATAGCCCACCACTTCTGCCAGAAGGCCCCCCACAAAGGGTCCGATGGACCACCCCAAGAAATTGGATGAAGTCATAAGCCCTAACGAGTAGGACATACGGTTTTCAGGAGTATTGGCTGAAACGAAGCTCATGCTGGCTGTGATCGTACCTGAGAATATCCCCTGGCAAACCCGAAGCACCATGAATTGCCAGATGGTCTGCACCATACCCATAGAGGCCAGAATCAGAGCAGCAAAAAACATGGCCCGCAAAATCATCATCTTGCGACCATACCGATCGGATACAATTCCCCAGATAGGAGCGGCTATTGCCATTGCCGCTGCGGGCAAAGTGGCTGACAACCCTACATAATAACTGAGCTGTACCGCATCCGTAACACCCAGCTCCTGAAAATAGAAAGGAATAAAAGGCATCCCGAAACCAAAGCTCATCAGAGAACAGATCTGACTCACCCATAAAGTATATAAATTTATTTTCCAACGCTCCATGAAAGGAAACCCGCTTCCCGGCTAATTCAGTAACATAGCTTTTTTCAATGTATCTGCCGTCTGCTCGTCCTTTAGAATCTCTACCAAAGTCAAGGCAAAGGCCATAGCCGTTCCCGGCCCTTTAGAGGTAATTATGTTCCCGTCTATTTCTACCGGGAGTTCCCCTAATTTAGCACCCTTCAAATGGGACTCCATCCCGGGGAAGATCACAGCCGTTTTATCCTGCAGCAAACCTGCTTGTCCAAAGACCATAGGCGCAGCGCAGATTGCAGCCAGCCAGCGACCTTTAACAGCGAACTCCTTCAGCATATTTCCCAAACCTTCATGAGCCCCTAAGTTGGTGGTACCGGGCATGCCCCCGGGGAGCACGATCATATCACAACTTTCGTAATCCGCTTCCTCAAATAACAAATCCGCTTCCACGGAAATGTCATGGGCACCTGTCACCAAACGCTCTCCAATTATGGATACGGTTTCCGTGGGAATCCCGGCTCTCCGCAAAACATCCACTACTGTAACGGCTTCGATCTCTTCAAAACCCGTTGCAAGATGCACGTATACTTTCATTTCCTACCTCCTACCCAAAAAATCTTAGTGACTCCTTTTCTAATATTATAAGCCCCATCCTGCAAACAAGCAAGATGGGGGCTCCTCAAATTGAAAGCTAGCAAATCAGCGAGGATTCTATGGCCGTTGGATTTGACCGGCATAAACTGATCTTCTAGCCAAGTGTTCAAAAAATCAAGTAGTACGTAGTTTTATTTCAAGAATCTACGTATTAGTCGAAATTTTGCACAGGTTCAGCGCTAAAACAGCATTTTATTCCATATATTCTCGTACTACTTGAAATTTTGCACAGATTTAGCACTTAAATTCAAATATCAACGTACTTCTTGAAATTTTGCTCATTTCCACATACGGGAGCAGCTAGTTGTGAACTATAACTACCGCTCTTCGCGGAAATAAGCTTTGCCCAGATCCGACGGTGGTTGGTTTTCCTTCTTGTTCTTTCTTGAGCTAAGGATGATAACAGCGATGGTCGCCGCATAGGGCAACATATCCACCCAATATTGGGAAATGTGAATTCCCATGCTCTGGAGCCGAAAACCCAAAATGGAAAGTCCTCCAAAAAGGAATGCACCAATAAAAGCCTTGATGGGATTCCAGGATGCGAAGATGACCAGTGCTACCGCGATCCATCCTCTTCCTGCAACTACGTTTTCCACCCAGACGGACATCATGACCAGGGACATATAAGCCCCTCCCAGCCCGCATAGTGCTCCTCCGATGCAAGTGTGCAAGTACTTATATACCATCACGTTAATACCGGAAGCATCTGCTGAGGCTGCGCTCTCTCCCACAGCCTTCAGGTTCAACCCCCGCTTGGTCCGGTAAAAATAGAGGGCCACTGCCACAACCAGGAAATAACCAAAGTAAACGAACACATCGTGGCGGAAGAAGACCGGTCCGATAAAGGGAATATCTCCAAGCAGAGGAACATGGATCTTCACGAAGAAGTCCTTGATCATCTGAGGCACCACAAGGCCTACATAGGATTTGCCCATAAAGCTGGCGAAACCGGTACCGAATATGGTTAGGGTCAAGCCCGTAACCACTTGATTTGCCCGGAGCGTAATTGTCAGAAAAGCAAAGATTAGGCTACCTACAGCTCCGGCAAGCATGGCACCTAGCAATCCCATCCAGGGATTGCCCGTTTCATAACCGGCTACGAAGCCCATAATAGCACCCATGAGCATGAGACCTTCCACCCCCAGATTGAGAAGCCCTGATTTTTCAGTGATGACTTCACCGGTGGTGGCAAAGAGCAGTGGCATACCGGCTATTACAGTCGCTGCTAAAAATCCTTCCATTATGCCACCTCCTTCTGTGTCGTGTTTCGGCCTACAGCGCTGATTTTATATTGAATGAAAAACTCGCTGCCCAGTACAAAGAACAGGATAATGCCCTGCATCATGTCTGCTACAGCTGCGGGAATCTGCATGGATACCTGAATATAGGATCCACCTTGCAGCAGAATGGCGAAAGCAAAGCAGACAAAGAGCACGGCAATCGCATTCAGCCTGGCCAGCCAAGCGGTGATGATGGCAGTGAATCCGTAACCGCCGGACAAACTGGCTGTAAGGGTCTTCTCTACCGCAGAAGCTTGAATCATGCCCGTAAGGCCGCAAAGTCCACCGGAAATCAGCATGGCTATTATGATGACGGAAGAGATATTCATTCCCGCATATCTGGCTGTTTCCTTGCTCTCTCCCACCACTCTTATCTCGAATCCCTTTTTTGTATGATTGATAAAGATGTAGACCAGCACGACCAGAACCAGGGCTATAATCCAACCGATATGGATGCCGAAAAGCTTAGGAAGAATCGCATTATCAGGGAAGGTCGCTACCTTGGGAAAGCCTTGGGATTCGGGGGATTTCCAGGGACCGTACTGCAGGTAGGTAACGAATTTAATTGCAATATAGTTGAGCATCAGAGTAAATATGGTCTCATTTACACCCATCCTGGCTTTGAAAAAAGCAGGTATAAACGCCCAGATACCGCCTGCAATCATAGCGGCAACCATCATGAGTAGCAACGTTACAAGTCTTGGCAACCCTTCGATGTTCAGCGCAACATAGGCCGCCGCCAGCGCGCCCATGAGAATCTGACCCTCGCCGCCGATATTCCAGAAATTCATTTTAAAGGCGACCAGAATGCCCAATGATGTAACGATGAGTGGTATGGCCTTAAGGATCGTCTGGGTCAGACGAATCTCAGTCCCCAGAGCACCTTTAACCATGCCGGGGAATACTTCCATAGGATTGAAGCCTAAGATCCATATAACCAGGCCGGCGCTGACGATGGAGAACAGAATGGCTAAGGTACGTATGAACCATTCGCGTTTTTTGGGAAGGTCGTCTCGCTTTACAATATTAAATCTGGTCATGAGCCAATCCCTCCTTTCCGCCGGTCATCAACAAGCCGATTTGTTCTTTTGTCACCTCATCCGGATTTACGATGCCGGTGACCTTTCCCATGCAGAAGACCATGACCCGGTCGCACAAGTCCATGAGAACGTCTAAGTCCTCGCCGATAAAAAGCACCCCGACTCCGTTCTTCTTCTGTTCATTCAACAAATCATATATTTTATAGGAAGCACCGATGTCCAGTCCTCGAACGGGGTAAGCGGTTATCAGCACTTTTGGATTCGAATCGATTTCTCTGCCCAGGAGCACTTTTTGGATGTTCCCTCCAGACAGCTTCTTCACCGGATAATGAATTCCGGGAGTCTGAATATCCAGCCTCTCGACTATGGACTTGGCCTTGGCTTCGCTGGGCCCTCTGCGAAGAAAAATGCCGGGCTGATTCTGGTAATCCTTTAGGATGAGATTGTGGACGATGTCCATAGCTCCAACCAGTCCCATTCCTAAACGGTCCTCAGGAATGAATCCCATGCGTATTCCCAGGCGTATGATATCTCTGGGTGTTTTGCCAATTATATTTTCACCTTCAAAGAATATGCGCCCTTTATCGGCTTTCGTTAGGCCTGCAATGGTTTCGCAGATTTCCTTCTGCCCGCTGCCTGCCACACCGGCTACTCCCAGAATCTCTCCTGCGTGGAGGTTAAAATTAATCCCTGACAGAGCAATCTTATGATCGCTGTTCACGACGTGGAGGTTATCCACCTCTAATAGAACCTTCTTCTCTTCGTGGCTCTTTTCTTTTTTAATGGCCAAGTCCACCTTTTTGCCTACCATCATCTCGATGAGGGCCGGGACTTGAACCTCCGGTGTCTTTACAGTACCAATTGTCTTGCCTTTGCGCAGTACGGTAATGCGGTCGCTGATCTCCATAACCTCCCCTAATTTATGGGTGATAATGACGATAGCGCAACCGTTGTCGCGCATGCTTCGGATAATCTGGAAAAGCCTGCGAATCTCCTGTGGTGTGAGGACAGCGGTGGGTTCATCCAGAATGAGGATCTTTGCACCCCGGTGGAGAACTTTAATAATCTCTAAAGTCTGCTTTTCGCCTACGGACATGTTGTAAACTTTTTTATCCGGATCCACATCCAACCCGTATTGATCGGATATTGACCGGATTTCTTTGGTCAGCTGTTTGCTTTTTGTAAACAGGCCTTTGCTCTTTCCTAAAGCAATGTTCTGCCTTGCCGTCATCACATCTACAAGCTTGAAATGCTGGTGGATCATGCCGATGCCCATCTCGATGGGATCCTTTGGAGAAGTAAAGTTTACTTCCTTTCCGTAAATGGACACGGTGCCGGAGTCCTGCCGATAAATTCCCGAAAGCATGTTGACTAAAGTGCTCTTTCCAGCGCCGTTCTCTCCCAACAAAGCATGGACCTCCCCATTATACACAGTCAGGTCCACATCCTCATTTGCTTTTACGGATCCAAAGGTCTTGCAGATGCCTTTCATTTCGATTGCCTTGATTGGCTCCATAAACTACCTCCAATACGAAATTGGGGCGATTCCCCGGGGAATCGCCCGCAATATTCACTCTTTGCTTATTGAACTACCGATCCTGCACTTATTGCATCGCTGTGATGCCTTCCAGTACGTAATCCATAGCCCAGATATCCTCACGGGCGGTCATAGCTTCTCCGTCTGCCACAACTACATTGCCTTGGTTGTCCTTAAGGGGACCTACGAAGATCGGATAATTTCCAGCAACGATTTCCGCTTGTACGCTTTCTACTGCAGCTCTGGCTTCGTTGGAAACCAGATCCGTCAAAGGAGCTAAATCGATATAGCCGTCTGCCATGGTCCCATAGTAGGATTCCGGAACATATTCTCCGGCAATGATCTTCTCGATGGTGGGGACAAGGTAGGCATCATGATGCCAAATCGGTGCGGTCAGGAATGAGCCGGGAGCAACCTTGCTGTTGTCCATATTATAACCAACCGCATATGCTCCAACTTTCTCTGCTGCAACCTGTGCGGCAGAGGTGTCTGCATGCTGAGTCAGCACGTCACAGTTCTGAGCCAGAAGGGACTCTGCTGCAGCCTGTTCCAATGCGGCGTCTCCCCAGCTATTGATGTAGACTACGTTCATGGTCACATCCGGGTTGACGGATTTAGCGCCTAAGAAGAAGGAGTTAATGCCTATCAGCACTTCTGTGTAAGGATACGCTGCAATGTAACCCAGTTTGTTGGTCTCCGTGGTCAATCCTGCAACGATACCGGACAGGTATCTGGCCTCTTCCATCGCACCGAAGTAGTTTCCGAAGTTAGTATCGTTCATCTTATAGCCGGAGAAGTGAAGGAAGGTAAGGTCCGGATATTCGCTGGCCAGCTCTTCCATTCCATCCATATGTCCAAAGCTGGTGGCGATGATGATGGTAGCACCGTTATCGATCATGTTGATGGCGTTGGTCTTTACAGCTTGGATATCTTCTGCGACATTTTCCGCCCATAACACATTAACGGAATCGCCGAACTCTTCCCGAACTGCCATTGCGCCCATATGCTGAGCCTGGTTGTAACCACCGTCGGTGACGGGTCCGATGTAGAGGAATCCGATTGTCGTTACGTCGTCTGACTCGCCGTTTCCATTGGGTTCTTCAGCGTCACCGCCGCATCCGACCATTGCAGTCATTGCCAATGCAAGTACTAAGAAAATCGCCAAAAACTTTTTCATTTTTTATCTTCTCCTTTGTTCGCTTACACATTTAGTACTCTGTAACACCTAAAAAGTTTACATATGCTTGCCTATTTTCCCAATTGCTGTGTTGTCGTCGCTCACCATAGCTATGGCTATGCCTCGTTCCTCCGCCTTGCACTTGCAAAAATATTCGGCGCATCTGTAACAACATTTAGATGTTACAGAGTACTACTTTTACAAACTACCTGAAAGTTATGTGGTCGTCCTGGATGGACGTAATCACCGCTAAAGATTCAACCCGGTAACCCTCTTGTCGCAGTTTATCCGAGCCGCCTTGAAAGGCCTTTTCGATCACTGCACCAATACCGCTGACTGTGGCCCCTGCCTGCTTTGCCAGATTTGCCAAGGCAAGAGCTGCTTCCCCGTGGGCCAGAAAATCATCTATGATCAGCAGGTTATCGGCTTCTGTAAGATACTTTTGGGATACCGTGACTGTGGATACCGTTCTCTTCGTAAAGGATGTACACTCTGCTGCGAAGTATCCGTCGATCATGGTGCTTGGAGCTGCTTTTTTTGCAAAGACTACCGGTAAATTACCCATATGCATCGCTGTAGCACAAGCGACGGCAATTCCTGATGCTTCGATGGTCAGAATTTTGTTTACGGGGAGACCGTGAAAGCGTCGGGCAAATTCCCTTCCGATTTCCCATATCAGGGCCACATCGATCTGATGGTTCAGAAAAGAGTCAACCTTAACGACCCCGGTCCCGATAACCTGTCCATCCTTTAATATTCTGTCTTTTAGTAACTGCATATTTACCCCGCTGTCTTCACTCTTTACGGACAATGTCATTATAAGACCTGTCAAAGGTTGCGTAAAGCTTTTCTCTGTAAAACTAGGTAGTTTTTTGTCGAAATTTTTCCAATGTCCGTATTAGGGCGAACATTCAACAAGTAACCTCCATGGGTTTTCCGCCCGAATTTTCTTTGCTTTCCTGTTGATATACATCTATTTTTTGCCATGTGGTGCGATTCTATACTATTATATACTTCATTCAACACGTTTTTCTCTTCCTTTCCCTTGCATTTCCGTCAAATCATTGTTATACTGTTTTACATGTAATCTGTGCGTTTGGTGCGGTTGGTGTCTGACACCTCTCGATCCAAAGGCTAATTAGGAAGGGGTGTACAAATGGCCCAGGAAAGGCCCATCATCTCGATTCGGGATCTGGAGAAAACCTATACGAGCAAAAACAGCCAAGTAAAGGCTTTGGAACATATTAACCTGGATATTTTCGAAGGTGAAGTCTTCGGCATCATAGGTTCCAGCGGTGCAGGTAAAAGTACCCTGGTTCGCTGTATGAATTTTTTGGAGCGACCTACGAATGGGACGGTATTCATTGATGGAAAGGATTTGTCCGAACTCACCAAAAAGGAACTACTTACCGCACGTCAATCCATGGGCATGATCTTTCAGCAGTTCAACCTGTTGATGCAGCGCAATTGCATCGATAACATATGCTTTCCTCTGGAAATCGTCGGTATGGAGAAAAGTAAGGCGAAAAAACGTGCCTATGAGCTTTTGGAGGTAGTCGGGCTTTCGGATAAGGCAAAGGCATATCCGGCTCAGCTATCGGGCGGACAGAAGCAAAGAGTGGCCATTGCCAGAGCTCTCGCCACAAATCCCAAGGTTCTGCTCTGCGATGAAGCCACCAGCGCCCTGGATCCGGCAACCACCCATTCAATCCTCGCACTGCTGAAGCAGATCAACAAGGAAATGGGGCTTACCATCGTAGTCATAACCCATGAGATGAGCGTCATTGAGGAAATCTGCCAAAGGATTGCCATTATCGATGAGAGCCGGATTGTAGAGATGGGAAATGTTATCGACATCTTTACCAACCCCAAAACGCAGATTGCCAAGAGCTTCGCTTCCCCGGGGGGAGATAGGCCGGATCGGGTCATAGGCAATCGCCTCGTTCAGATCATATTTGATGGAAACTCCTCTTTTGAACCTGTTTTAGCAAAGACTATTTTAGAATGTAAAGCACCGGTAAACATTATGTTTGCCGATACTAAAAATATAGATGGGAAAGCCTTTGGTCAGATGATCATCCAGCTTCCCGAAGATGAAAACTTATCCAACCGGGTACTAGCCTATCTTCGTACCCAGGATATCATCGTAAAGGAGGTGGAAGAAAGTGTTTAGCAGTGAAGTAATTAGAATGATCGGTTTTGGTTTGCTGGAAACACTTTATATGACTCTGGTTTCCACCGCTCTCGCCTATGGGATAGGCATGCCTGTGGGAGTTGCTTTGGTGGTTACCGAAGGGAGTTCGAGCCCATTTATGCGGGGAATCAATTCGGTTCTGGGCATCCTTGTCAATCTGCTGAGATCAGTACCTTTTTTGATCCTGCTTGTAGCTTTGATTCCTTTCACCAGACTCGTAGTGGGCACTTCTATCGGTTCCACTGCGACCATTGTTCCCCTGGTCATTGCATCCGCGCCTTTTGTGGCCAGACTGGTGGAATCGTCCATTAAAGAGGTGGATAGAGGGGTGATTGAAGCGGCACAATGCATGGGTGCATCTATGACCAAGGTAATCTACAAGGTGATGCTTCCGGAAGCGAAGCCCTCCCTGATCGTTGGGTCTGCCATAGCCGTCACAACCATCCTGAGCTACTCGGCTATGGCTGGTTTTGTGGGAGGCGGCGGACTGGGCGATATCGCCATTCGCTACGGGTATTACCGTTATCAGGATGACATTATGATAATCACTGTTGCATTATTGGTCGTCGTCGTTCAGATCCTTCAGGAGGTCGGAATGAAGCTGGCGAAAATCGGCGACAGGAGAATAAATTAAACCATTGAATTGGAGGAAAGAAAGATGAAAAAGGTATTATTGTTTTTATTAGTCGCTTTACTTGCATTATCCCTATTCACAGCTTGCGGGTCAGGTGAAACAGAAGATCCGGCGGGGGACTCCGGTGCGGAGCTTCAGAAGATTGTCGTTGGCGCGACTCCGGCACCTCATGCTGAGATTCTGGCCGTTGTCAAGGAACTCCTCGTTGAAGAAGGGTATGATCTGGTAATCCAGGAGTTTGTAGACTACGTTCAGCCCAACCTGGCTCTGGACAGCGGAGACATCGATGCCAACTACTTCCAGCATCGTCTCTATCTTGATCAATTTAATGTAGAAAACGAAACTGAGCTCACCGCGCTGGTTGATGTTCACTACGAGCCTTTCGGCATCTACGCCGGCAAAACGGCGTCCCTGGATGACCTGGCGGACGGCGCCCAGATCGCAGTTCCTAACGACACTACAAACGAAGCGAGAGCACTGTTGCTGTTGGAAGCTCAGGGTTTCATCACGCTGAAGGAAAACATCGGCCTAGAGGCTACCATTAACGACATCACAGAGAATCCCAAGAACTTAAAGATTCTTGAAATCGAAGCTGCGCAGCTGGCCCGTTCCCTTGCGGACGTAGACCTTGCCGTCATCAACGGCAACTATGCCATGGATGCCGGACTCAATGTAGGTACCGATGCACTGGCAATCGAGGATGCTTCCTCACCGACAATCATGACATACTATTCCAACGTCTTGGCTGTGAAGGTGGGAACCGAGGACAGAGAAGATCTGAAAGCCCTTGGAGCAGCCCTTTTATCACCGGAAGTCAAGAGCTTCATCGAGACAACCTATGAAGGAGCAGTCGTGCCCATGTTCTAAATTCAATAGAAATAGCCCAATATGTAAAAAGAGCTTCTGCATACAAATAGCAGAAGCTCTTTTTTTCTTATGGGCGATTATTTCACAAAGCCTGCTTTTGACAGGATCTCTCTGGCTTTAGATGCCTTGGCCTCATTGACCAGGACTACCGGCCCGGTACAGCCCATGCCCGTTTCTGCGTAGATCCCTTCCTTCCAGAGATATACCGCCGCATCCTCAATGTCCATGACTTCAATGCCGTGGATCTCAGCCGTTACGATTTCCTTAGCCGGCGCCACTACCTCTTCCGGGGCCTCGGGTGCCTTGGGCAAGCCGGCATCCCCGCTCTTTGTCCTGCATTTAGCCGATTCGAGAATCTCTTTCAGCCCTGCTTTGTTGGCTTTTGCAAATTCTTCTCGTGCAATGCCCTTCCAGTCATTTGCCACAAGCTGGCTGGCATATTCTACTGCTCCTGCAATGACCGGTGCGCCGGAAGCTCTGGAGATAATCAAAATCAGCTTATCATAGCCTTCTCCGATTCCCGGACCGTAACCATAGCCCGTAGATTCATAGCTACCTCCTGTGGTGTAGGCGGAGAAGAGCTTCATCATCAGATTGCCTGTCAAGGGGTCCATGACCATAACGTCCGAAGCCGCCGTCAGCAGGTCGTTTCCACGCATGACGATGCCCCCTTCTGTTCTTTGGGATTCCCCAAACTTGATATGGTAACCCCTTTCCTTTAGGGTAAGCAGGGCCATTTCAGCCTGCCTTGCTCCATCCACATTAGCGATTCCTACAGTGGGCTCAGCCACACCGCTTGCCTTTGCTGCAATGATTCCATAAATGGCGTTTTTCACCATTCCCTCCACCCGGTCTACCGATGAGGTTCCCGTGGTTGTGGCAAGGTACAGTTCCTTGCCCCTTCCCGGTGTAACTACCCTTCCCACTGTAGAAACGCCGATGGGGAAAGGATAGTGCATGGTGACTGCTCCCTGGATTTCTCCCCTTGTGAGCATTGCCTCCATTTTTTCATGTGCGTCATCGCCTTCGATGACCACTGCTTTATATCCTTTACGTTCCGCAAGAGCGGCACCTTCATAGATTGTCTCCATGCCAAGCTCGCTGCCTTCAGCAGCAATGCCGATGACCGGGCAACTCACAACCGGTCCACCTAGTCCGACGGAAACCTCTTTGCCGCTGTTCTTCTGTAGCACAACAGAGACCCCATCGAAGAGGTTGGTCATGCGACCGAGAAAGAGGCTGCCCTTCCCGATAATCATGGCTTTTTCAATCTTCCCGGATAGAATATCTTCTCTTGCAAACCCCAGGTATGGGACCCCCGAGGGAATGTGGCCCTGGGTAGGCGCCCAACCCGGCATGCCGTGCTCTTTGACGAAATCGGGTATCGCAGCCCGTTCAAGAGTTCCCTGTTTCACGCCCAGAGCGGCGATCATCTTGTAGTTGGCCTCCGGCACATCTCCCGCCCCTGCAGGTTTGGTCACGTCGGGATTTTGCATCTCTGCAGCATATTTGCCGATATCTGTGATTGTGAGTCCAGCTTCCTTTAAGGGCTCAGTGACAAGAGAGGAAATTACTGCCTGCGGGGAAGATCCCGTGCCAACCTTATGGCAACCCACAATATCCGTATTGATCTCAGGGTTTATTCCATCGTTCTCGCTGATCAGTGCGCCAAAACCGCCCATGACGTCCTCAAGGATTGGCAGACCTTTTTTTACATGATCCTTACCGTTCATACCCAGCTTGGCAGTGGTACCTCCGGCAAAGACCACTACGTTCTTGAATGTGCCGGATTTAACCAGAGCCGCTGCTTCGATGAGAGCGTGGGTAGGAGCTGCGCAAAATCCACGGGTATCCGAACCGGTGGCATTGACCAATCCGGCAATCTCCGCTTCTGCC
>Ga0265293_10001944_pt1 | contig 43365 bp, 44 predicted proteins | sample Munlanlewell138R_FD_192505 | JGI IMG/M metagenome (GOLD analysis project Ga0265293, IMG submission 192505) | Leachate microbial communities from a municipal landfill in Southern Ontario, Canada - Leachate well 138R | ecosystem: Engineered > Solid waste > Landfill > Unclassified | place: Canada...
TCAGCCGTCGGCACCCAACGGCGACGGAGGTCGCTGATCTTGGCGGGCTGGTCGTCGACCACGGACTCGATCCAATCGATCACCGCACCGCGCTTCGCCTTCCGGCCGCTGATGGTGGCGAATCGGGTGACGGCCGACGCGTCGACCGTTCCGGCCTGCACGAGCGCCTCGTGGTCGGCCGCTTCGAACGTGTGCTCGACACCTTCGGGCAGGTTGATCCGACCGGCGAGGACGTCGACCAGCGCGGCCTGCAGGGTCGCCGCGAGGTCGGCGCGGCGTGCCTCCCAGTCGATCTGCGCGGGACCGGCCTTCGGCGTGGTGTAGGTCGCCTGCACGGCGACGAGGCGCTGGGCCTCGTCCATGTCGCCGGACGTGACGGCGACGCTGATCGCCCGGACGATGTCGGCGCGAAGCGACGCCTTCCCCTTCTGGTCGGCCGACAGGTAGGCCTCGGTGGTGTGCGTGGTGGTGGTGGTGGTGGTGCCCATGGTGTCCTCCTCGGACGGTAGACCGGCGACCCCTTGCGGGACGCCTCGGCGGGATTGCCTACGGCAATCCTAGCACAACAAGATCTTCGGCCAGAATGGCAATCGGCCGGACGATATCCGGCCATATGGGGATATGGCCGGAAGATCTACGGTCTGGAACGTTCCAAACCGAACGCGCTTTTGTCGAACAGATGTTCGATCGCTTTTTCACAATGGCACAAGCTGAAAGATCTACGGTCGCAGGTCGATGTCGCCGGACGATATCCGGCCATTGTGGGATATGGCCGAAGATCTTGCAGCGCCATAATCGAACGCCTGTTCGACGAGAGTAAACGTTGTTCAAACACGTGTGCAAACGTCTGTGTAACAGTCGTTTACGGTAATCGTGCATCTTCTTGCAGTGTGACGTAGGTCACACGAACGTATGTTCGGATTGCATGATCCTGCAGCAACGATTCTTTTGGTTTACGGCTGTTAACCTAGTGCATATCGTTCTCGGTATATGGCTGTTAACCTAGCCCTATTAGTAATGTGATGCACAATGTCGATTGTGTGCTTTCGGAATTCCGTTTAGGAATTCGGAATTGTGAATTAGTCGCCGGGTCGATGATGGGGGTCTTTTGCGCCTTTCGTCGCGTGAATTCCAAGCATTCTTTTTAGGTCGTCGGAATTAGCTATTCCGAATTGTCGGAATAGGCGATTGTTTGCTTTCGTCGGAAAGCAAACAATCGCGCCGATAATATGCATTATCGGCGCGGAATTAATGCACTTAGAAACGACTTTCGATGCTTTGTTACCCCACCCCCGGCTTTAAATAAGGCGGCCCCGGCGCGTGCGCCCCCTCTTGCGCCTTCCGGTGCATATAATTTTTTTCCAAAGATGGACCCTGATCTGATTCTGGACACTTTCGGTGCATATAACTTTTTTCCAAAGATGGACCCTGATCTGATTCTCAGCCCTTCCGGTGCATATATTTTCTTTCCCAAAGAAGGACCCTGAACCTTGGGTACATCTGGAAGATTGTGTGTGCTACGCATTCGCACCCACGGGGGAGGAGCACTGATTGAATCCCCATCAGAATAACGTGTCTACGTTGTCTACGATATTGTCACGCTAATGTCTACGATATTGTCTACGATATTATCCGCAGGTCAGAGGGCATATTGGGCCATTTTTAGGGGTTTCGTAGACAATTTTTTCCTCCTCCTGAGAGACCTGCTTTTGCGACTGACGATCTCACCCCTTCCCGAACCCGGTGGCTGCCTACTGGGCGTCGCCCCGCCCCCCCCGTACGCCTTACGCCGGACGTAGTTGCTCAAGGTGCCGTTTACGCGTGGTTAAGGCTTGGGAATCCTATTTTGTCTACGATATTCCGCCGCCACGCGTGAAAATTTTTGCTCCAATGGCGCTGACCTGCGGTTATTTTCGTAGTCAATATCGTAGACAACGTAGACAACGCCGCGTACGGGCTCGTAATTTCGTAGACAAATCAGGGGTTTCGTAGACACGGTGGAGCAAAAGTGCCAGTCGCGCCGATAGTGGTGTCTACGAAAATCTGGCATCTTGCCGGATGCTGGTTTTGGTACAACGGAGTAACCCCCCTTGCCGTTGCAAGGCGTTCGGTAATCGTGCGGTTCTGAGATTTTCGTAGACAGTGTCTACGATATTCTGAGATTTTCGTAGACAGTGTCTACGATATTCTGAGATTTTCGTAGACAGTGTCTACGATATTCTGAGATTTTCGTAGACAGTGTCTACGAAACCCCTGACGAAATACTTGTAGGTGGGAAATTAGTTGGAATATCTTGATATCGAGGGAAAAGGGAAGAAATTTCTGCACCGATAGCGGACGGTGGTTGACTGGGAGTTCTTGCTCGTAAGGTTAATATCTGGTAACCATGAGGTTGCTTCCGGCGGCTGCATATGCTAGCCTGACGGGGTTCGAGTCGCCTTTTGGAGGGGTGAGAGCATGACAGAAGAACGCACACTGTTGCCGATCAAGACCGGGATACACGTGGCCTTTGGGGCCAACATTCGTGGTACTCCCCGCATGTCTGCGCCGAAGGTTTACGAGGACCTGACCACGCTGCGAAGCATCGGAGACGTCGGCGTAGTGCAAGAGTTCAAGATGGACTACTACTGGCGACAGGCTTACCGGGTGCTCATTAAGCGTACCAAGGGTGGCTGGAACACGTCTCCGCACTACCGAAAGTCGTTTGCTGACCCCGTGCTCGGCGCGCAGGCGGTGTTCTGGAACCGCAGAGTCTGGAAGAAGATCACGACGCGAAAGATGCTGCTTCACGGCGAAACTCCCGGCATCAGCAACGATCGGTACTTGCGGGCGACACTGCTAGAGGACCGCGAAACTGGCCTGCGGTGCTGGTTTGGCACTACTCATTTCGTCGTCGGTGGGGATCGTGCGAACGACGAGCCCAAGCGCCGCAAGATGCTGAAGGACAACATCAGCAGACTCGATATGTTCCTCAAGCGGCTAGAACGTACGGGCGATCCGATCTGGTTTAACCTCGACGCCAACATCGCTCAGAACAGCGAGGCGTTCAATCGGTTCGACAAGATGCTGCGGTGTCACGGAGCGCGCTACGTCGGCGAGAAGGGCATCGAGTATACCTTCGTAATCGACTCCTACGACACCGCGATCGAAGTCACAGGTGCGTCAAGGATTCGCCCAAAGGCCAAGGGAGGAAGGCTGAATACCGATCACGAAGCTCGAATCACCAGGTTCCGCTTGGCTGGAAAGTAAGAGAAACCCCGCCTTCGGTATGAGCGAAGGCGGGGTTCTCTCTGTGGTCAATCAGGCCGTGAGTTCTTGGACCAGTTTGGTTCGTAGTCGGTTAATCCTTTCCAAAGCAATCGGGCTCCAGTACTCCAAGATCGGATCGACGAACAGGTACTTTTCATGTACGGTATTCTGGAAACGACGACGACCGGCTTCTCTAACAGCCTTGCGGCACAGTGGCCCACGGCATCCAGCATCATAAGTCCTCTTGTTGTGAGTGCGGGTGACATACTCGTTGTCTAGGAGCTCGACGATCAAGTCGTGCCACAGATCGGCTAGTTCGACCTCGGTCATGCCGTGGTCGATAAGAGATTCGGGCAGACTGGGGACGCTCATCACGACACCACCTTGTATCGAACGGTGGGTCTACCTGGACCCTTATTCTTGTCTAGGTCGATCCAATCGAGTGCGACCATTGTCTCCAGTGCTCTCTTGATCAGGTCGGGGCTATAGTTCTTGCGCTTCATTCGCTGGCCCAGTTCGCGGGCCGTAGCGCCCCGGCCAGTCTTCTCCTGAATTGTCTCGATGTGGCGCAGAATCTCGGTGGTGATCTCAGCCATCTGCGTAATCCCGATCTCCGCGTTCAAGATGCCGTAGCACTTGATCAGATAATCGAGAATCGGCTCGCACCGAGCAATGATCGTCTCGTCGGCGTCTGTCCTGCGCTCGTTGATACAGAACAGCAGAACGAGACGCTTCATCGTGAGGTCGAGACGCGTAAGCAGGTCGGACTCATCGGTGTCCTGAACGGGGAACACCTTGCGGCGCACGAAAGACTCGTACGCCTCAAGTCCGGCGGGCGTGAACCTGACGTCCCTTTCGACCGCGCCCCACCCGCGAACCGTCTTGAGCTTTTCGATTGCGACGCTAAGGTCCACGTTGATTGTGCTGTGGACGCCGCCCATGACCTCTCTCTTTTTCCGCGGTCCTCCGATGAATAGCCAACGGTTCAAGAAGCCGCTAGACGTATCGGTACGGGACAGGAGCGGGCGCACTGCCTTGGGCTGAGTAGACGCCGTGATCGAGCAGAACGGGTGGTACGCTTCGAAGGTGCCACCAGTGTTCGAGCTGGTGCTGATTCGTGCTCGGGAATCCGAGAATGCCATGATGATCTGCTTGAGTGTTGAGCCCTGTCGGGCCGAGCGGGCGAGCAGCGAGGCAAACTCGTCGTAATCGACAATGCCGTTGATCGGAGTCCGAATCTCCGGAATTGCCTTGCCGAGGCTGGGGTCGCGAGCGATGTGCTGGAAGTGATTGATAAGGTTTTCACCTGATGCCGCTACCGGAACGAGCTTACAGCCACTAGTATCCAAGCCGTTGTCACGAAAAGGCAGAACCTCTTCGATGACTTCATCCAGCCAGTACCGGGAGCGACTTTTGCCGTAGCCCGTGCCGCCCAGCAGGCATACAAGGAGATTCCCATAAACAGGACGAGTGTCGTTAAGGTAAGCATTGCGTCCTACTGCGTGACCGAGGGCAAGGAGCCCGTGCCAGAAGTGATACTCTTCGGGGCTGTCGTCCAGCGACGTAGCCTTGAGGTACTCGTGAAGGAAGGTATCTTCCGGCACGATGCTGCGCCAGTCGATCGTCGGGTACTGAATGTCCTCGATAATCGCCTGAACATCCTGCTCCCGTAGAACGGTTACCGTTCCAGAATTTGCAGGATCTTCGACAGCCACCGCGCTTGCTTCTGGAGCAGCGCCAGTTCCAGATTCAGGAGCCGGGTCAGCGGGGGGCGAAGGAGCCGGGCTAGCCTCTTCTTTCCAGATGACTTCCTTGCCGGCGACTTGCTTGAATCGGTATCCATAAGACTCCGCCATCTCCTTTCGGAGGTCGTGAAAGGTCTTTCCTTCCTTGTAGTCGGGTCTTGCATACCCAAAGTGGATCGCGGCAAGGTCGTATACATCACCACCTTCTTGGCAGCCGCCGCAGAACCAGGTCTTCTTTTCGGTGTTGAGCCAGGCGCTCGGGTCCTTATCCCGGTGGCCGGGATTCGGACACGAAACCTTCAGCCCTTCCGTCCGGTTTACCGTGGCCTCGTCTACTTCCTTGCCAATCCAGCGCTTGTAGGCGTCAAAGATTCCGATGCCCTCGATGATCGAGTCGATCTCGTAATCTTCTTCGCTGCGCTCGCCCAGTACGTCGGGCACAAGGTCAGAGTCGATATCGTCAACAGCGTGAAGCTGTCGCTTCGGCTTCTCGACCTCAATTGTACGTCCCCGCTGGCGCGCAAGCTCTTCCCGCATCTCCGCGAAGGACTTGGGGCGCTCAGTCACAGGGCTCTCCAAACAAGCTCATCTGCTGCGGATCAACGACAAGGTGGGGATTGCGGGCCTTCTCGATCTCGACAGGTCCGATCGCCTCGCGGAGCTGTTGTGTAGTAGGACTCTCGCCCTTGCTCAGCTCATCCCACTTGTCACAGAGGTCCAATACTCGTGCGATGGCGTGCTCACTTGTCATTACTCCCCCTGCAGGTGACTTGATTGAGGTCGTTGGTCACGAGGTCGTTGTCTGGAAGGAAGAACACGAACTTGCCACAGCAGGGCATCTTCCATGTATCTTTCCCAGGCGTTTGATGCACCACTGTATTAGACAAAGGGGTTACCGCCTTCCAAAAGCTTGACAGGGTCGCTATGCGGCTTAAGTTCCGCAAGCGGCCCAGTCATGTTAACAAAGAACGTTGGGTCCTTCGGGTTCTTCCAGTTCACTCCAAGGGGTAGACGCATCAGATTTCCAAGAGTCTTGCCGTCGAGTGACCCCTGCTTGGGGAATACCTCGATCGAGAAGTTCTGAAACCCGTGGAACGGGTCGTCGTTCTTGTGGCGGAAGAAGTTCTTGCCGCGCATGGGCTCAAACTCGTCCAGCATATCCAGCACCAGAAGGGCAGCTTCGCGGACCTCTTCGGCGGGCATCTTTCCAGTGAAGCCGTAGACGTGGAGGCCCTTGCTGCCAGAATAGGCTACCGCACAGGGGATATCCAGCTCCACAACCTTCGCCGCAACGATGTGGGCGAGGTGTTTCATCTGGTACTTGAACCATGCACGAGCGGGTGCAGCCTGTCGGCTGCGGTCCATCCACAGGTCGCGCAGGTTCGGGCCGGTGCCAGTCCCGTCCACGATCACCTCGACACTGTTCTCCATATACCAAGCCTCGTCTGCGCCATCCGGAGCTTCCGTCCAGTCGGGCTGCTTGATGTAGGTGCCGGACTTCTCCAAGTCAATATCGAAGGCGAACAGCTTGCACTGACTGTCCTCCGAAAGGAGGTAGTGACCATACGTGCGCTCGCCTGCGAGATGAGCAAGCAGGTGGTCCATATTGAAGCCGAGAGGCGCATGAGGCGAGCGCGCAAGACGCTCGGGCTTGATCCGAGTGTCAGGGAACCAGTCCCCCTGGCTCAAGCCTCCACCGTTCTTGTGGAGCTGAATTGCCTTCACGTCCGGCCTAGCGATAAACTTGGAAGCAAAAAGCTTCGCCAATTCCTTGGACACAGTGCTCCTTGACAAGGGTCGTCCTAGTGGGTTGCCACATCACACCCTATCGGGGTGATCGGGCCGTGTCCACGTCCTATCCCTTGCCCAATGGCACCCGATAGCGTAGCCTCAGTAGCGCCTAGTGTTCTCGATCGTGCCAGTCGAGTTCCGGCGCTGGGTTGCCTACGAGGTGGCCCCCGAGTCCTCGTCCGCTCGGGGGCCACTTCCATTTTTGCGTCGGCGCTTCCCCTATACGCGTGTAGGCTGTACCATCGGCGCTACGACACCCGAGAGGAGGTGAGACGAATGACCGAGCACAGGATTCCCAAGGTCGGAGAGGCTGTCAAGGCTGTCACAGCTGACTACTCCGAGGTTGACGCTCTTGTAACTGCTGTTCATGGAGAAGGCTATGAGCGCGGTGGGGACTTCATTCCCCCGCTGGTCAACCTTGTGTATGTCAGCACTGATGAGTCGAAGCGTGACTCGTATGGTCGACAGGTTCAGCGTGAGATGACTTCTGTCAATCACAAGATCAACACACAGGGTATGCCGAAGGCCGGTTACTACTACGACTTTATGTAGTAGTGCCTCCTGATGAAAGTACATACCTTAACGGCGTGGAAATCTGACGGAAGCATTCGTCTCAACGCACATGACCGAAGTCTTCTTCCGCAATCCACACAACTACGTCAGGGAGCTGGCAGAAGTTGGTGGACCTTTTCGTATCGCCTGGGATCGCGGCATCCTAATCAAGAAGCGTATCGAGCCTGTTCAGCACGCCAAGCTCTACTTTGGCCCGCAGGCTGAAGTCGACATTCTGTGCATCGGCCCGCAGGGAACCGCGCACCTCAATCTCGAGCACGACTGGGACAATCCTCTGGCAGTGTACCCCACTTGGGAGTACGGCGAAGATTTTAACATTCTTGAGGAGATGGTGTCATCTCCTATCGGCACGGACGTAGACGCCTGTACGGCCGATCTTCCGTCAGACCAGAAGCCGGTGCTTGGCCAGCCGCATCGAGTCGTGGTGACGAACCTGCCGACCGCGAACCTGTCGGCTAATCGCCCGTTCTACAGGCATCTCCGGGAGCTCCAAGAGGAGTATCCGGACTGCAACATCATGCTGCACGGGCTCTACTCGTATCGAGTTATGTTCGGCATGGGTTTCGGCTCTGCCGACGTCGAGCCACGCACCGCTGCAGCGAACGGCAAGGTCTACCTTCCTATCGGCAAGGAGGTGGCTTACGCCCGAACCGTTGGCCAGATGCAGTGGGTCAACATGATGAATATGTCTATTACAGACCTGAAGGAACCGCGTATGCGGTGCATCTTCAATATCAAGAGTGCCCAGTGGGCTGGCCAGTATTTCGAAGAGTCTACCCGCGTCAAGACTCGTGGGAATGTTATTCCAGATACCACCAGTCCCAGGACTATTCTCCCGACGGTGTCAACTGGCTTCAAGGCCAACCAAAATCTTGTTGCTCAAGAGGGGGACAAGATCGTATGCGACTCTTGCAGTCTCGCCGAAACGTGCAAGGAATATCGTGAAGGGGCGGTGTGCTCGGTGAAGGGTTCTGAAACTGGCGTACTCGCCAAGATGTTCCAGTCGCGCAGCTCTGACAAGATCCTCGACGGCCTCGGCGCAATTCTTGGCGCTCAGGTGAACCGCCTGGAGCGCGGCATGGAGTCCGAGGAAGAGTTCGGTGAGCTCGATCCAGAGGTCAGCAAGCTGATGAACAGCGTCTTTGCTAATGGTGTAAAGCTGGCGAAGCTCGTAGACCCGACGCTGACAAAGCCTTTGGTGCAGATCAACAACAGTAGCGCGGTGGCCGGAGCTTCTCCCAAGGAGCTTGGCGCTGCTGTGATCCGTGAGCTGGAGTCGCAGGGTATCCGCCGAGAGGATATCACTCCCGCGATGTTCGAGCAGATGCTCCTCCAGATGACTGGTGGGCCAAGGGAGGCCGCTATCGAGGGCGGTGTGGTCAATGGCTGACGTGTATACTGCGTTCTGCGTAGTATACTTCGTCTGGATTTTCGTTCTGTTCATCGACATGGTGTACGTCGGAGTTCAGGACACGCTGCTATCTCACTTCTGCAGTAACAAGATCAGTGTTGAATTGCGCGCTTTCGCACTTGCGACTCTGATTGTGCTTATGGCCTTGTTCACGGTTCTTGGTCATGTTCTTTCTCGGCATACTAGCGGTCCACTGTGCGCGACTTTGCCAGCCATTCTCCTTGTTCCCGCTACGATAGCAGTTCACCGAGGCAGGAAGCGCGTAAAGAAGATGCGCGATCGGCTTGAGCAGGGCTACCAAGATGGAGATCTGTTGTGACCGCTTTTGACCCGGCTCACGCCATGCGTGAGCTTCAGTGGCTGAAGGATCATCCTCATTTTGATGAGATGCCTGCCTCGATGCCTGAGTTCCTCGGCGCAGACTACCTGAATATCGAGAAGGGTATTCGTCCCGGCGTCCGCCAGGAGCTGATCGAGCTCTTTGGCGAGGAAGTCAATGGTGAGCGTATCGCCAAGTATCGTTGGGCCATGTTCACTGGCGCTATCGGCATCGGCAAGACGACGATGGCCAGTATCATCCTGCCGTACATGTGCCATTGGGTTCTGTGCTTGAAGAATCCGCAGGACTTCTACGACCTCCTGCCGGGTTCTCGCATCGCATTCATGCAAATGTCGACCTCAGAGGATCAGGCAAAGGAAACGGTCTTCGGTGATATCAAGGCCCGCATCGAGCACTCGCCTTGGTTCCAGCGCAACTACCCGATGGACCCTAAGTTCCAGAATCAGATCAGGTTTCCCAAGGAGATTTGGGTGCTGCCGGGTAACTCTGCAGAGACTACCTTTGAAGGCTACAACATTCTTGGCGGAATCCTTGATGAGGCTGATTCGCATAAGGTGACCAAGGATAAGGACTATGCAGAACAGGGCTGGGATACGATCAACTCTCGTATCGACAGCCGATTCCAAGACCGAGGCTTTCTTCTTACGATCGGGCAGATGAAGAAGGCAAGCGGGTTTGCTGCCAAGAAGTATAAGGAGCTGAAGGCCGATAAGGTCAATGCTCACACGGTTCGTATGACAATCTGGGAATCCCGTGGGTGGGATAAGTACCTAGACGAGAACGGCAACCGTGATTCCTTCTGGTACGACTCTAAGCGAAAGGAGATTGTTCCTGCGGGTGCTGCCGCCCTCATTGCAAGCGGCAACGAGAATCTCATGGAGATTCCTAATGTGTACCGGAGAAATTTTGAGAACAATCCCGAGAAGGCCCTGCGAGATCTTGCTGGCATCCCGCCTGCGGCTGGCGACGCTTTTATTTCGCTCACGTACAAGATCGACGAGGCAGTAGAGCGCTGGCAAGAGCACTACGAGAACATCGGCTCGCCTGTCAACGCAGACAGTGTTCGACCTCAGTTCGAGAAGTGGTTCGTCGCTCCAGACAGCTTGCGACGCGCCATTCACGTCGACATTGCGTACTCAGATGAAGGTGACGCTCTTGGGCTGGCTATGGGTCACGTTTCCAAGGTCATTGAGTTCGAAGGCGAGTTGAAGCCGTACATTACCTTCGACTTCCTTATGCGAATCAAGGCCGCGTCTGGAACTGAGATCTTTCTTCAGGAGATTCGTCGCCTGATCTACGAGCTCAAGGAGGACCGGAAGTTCCGCATCGCCAAGGTCACAATGGACGGGTTTCAGTCCACTGAGATGAAGCAGCAGCTTCGCAAGCGCAGGTTCAGTACTGAGTACGTTTCAGTCGACCGCAGCAAGTTGCCGTACGAAGACCTCCGCGACGCACTCTATGAGGACCGCATCGAGTTTCCGCCGTACTACACCTATCTGAACAAGGGTGACACCGAGACTGTCCAGATTGCTGTCAAGGAGTTGTCCGAGCTGGAGGATCAGGAGAAGAAGGTCGACCACCCTGCGGCTGGTTCTAAGGACGTTGCCGACGCGATGGCAGGCGTAGTTACGACCCTTATGGGCAATCGAGCTTACCGTCGCAATGTCGCAAGCCTTGACGACCATCGCCAGAGGCGCGAGGATATTGCCACGGGTACTGATTCTTATTCAATTGGGCCATACATGATGCCAGGCGGCTTGCAGGCTCCGATTCCACCAAGAGGCATCCCCTCCGGTCCTGGCGGCCTGTCCATGCCTGTTCCTCCACGGCTTATCCCTCGTGACCGATAGCGCGGTAGGTGACAGGGTGCCACACCGTAGCCTACAGTTCGATGAATCATCTTCAGCCTGCTGATCCCAAGATTCAGCCTGTCTAGTAAGCCAGTCTGCATACGGTGTCGGCCTAGAGGGAAGAGTTAGCGTGAGTGGACTGCTTGGGCCGGACGGTCGGCCTATCGAGAAGTGGAAGAGCGTAAGCAACAAGAAGGTTGCGCCTCCCGCGCTAGGTGAGAAGTATGGCAGTTGGGGTGGCCCCGATGTGCATATCTTTCAGATGCCCGGCGGCGGTGCCATTCAGTTCGACTTGAACCAGCTCGATCTGTCGGACTATCGCCAGATGCGCGATCATTACCAGATCAACAGCTCTCTGTCTGTTCTGATGTTCCTGCTCCATCAGATTGAGTGGCGCATTGTCGTTGACGACAAGAAGCAGCGCGACTTCTATACGGAGCAGATGGAAAATATCTGGACGCCGCTCGTGCGATCCAAGTCTCAAGCGTTCTGGTCTGGCTTCTCGCCGAACGTACTTCAGTGGGAGAACGATGTTTCTTCCCGACGCGTCAAGCTGACGAAGATCAAGGACTTGATGCCGGAGTATTCTACGGTCAACTGGAAGACTGTCGACGGAGCGGGCACCAACAAGATCAGCGTTTACGACGGGATCAGAAACTGGGGGCAGAACAAGCCCATTCCAGTTGAGAACACTTACTGGTATCCGCTCCTCATGGAGAACGGTGATTACCAAGGTCGCAAGCTTCTGCGTTCCGCTTTCCAGCCTTGGTTCTTCTCTATCCTGCTGCACCTGTTCGCCAACCGTTACTACGAGCGCTTCGGCGAGCCTACTCCTGTCGGTCGCGCCCCTTATGAGGACGAGGTTCGCTTTGACGGCAGGGAGATGCGCGGCAACGAAGCGATGCAACTGATCTTGAATCAGCTTCGTAATCGCAGTGTTGTGGTTCTTCCGAATGACAAGACTGCCTTCGGTGACGAGACGACACTGGATTATGATTACCAGATCGAGTATCTCGAATCACAGATGCGCGGAGCTGATTTCGAGCGCTACATGACGCGTCTTGACGAAGAGATGTCTTTGGCGCTGTTTACGCCGATTTTGCTTATGCGTACCGCTGACGTCGGTTCTTACAACCTCGGTACACAGCACTCCATGATCTACCAGTGGATGCTGAACGCAATTGCTGGCGACTGGAAGTATTACATCGACTGGTACATTCTTCGTCCCATGCGTGATTACAACTTCGGCACCAATGCTGATCTGCCGAAGATTGCCTTCCGACGGATGGGTGCGCAGAACGAAGAGCTTGTGCGAGATATCGTTCGCGCAATGATCAGTAAGGGTGCTTTGGAGCCTGCTAGCATCGACCAGCTTGGCGAGATCGCAGGACTAGACCTCAAGACTGTTCGCGAGCTGACCAGCACCGGCGAGGAGGTTCCCGGTGACCCGACGCAGCCTAGCCAGAGCGATGATTCTAGCCCTCCGGACGGTGGTTCCGGTGCAGAGGGGGCGGCGCGGGTGCGTCGGGTAGTCGAATCTATAAGAGAGCGGCTAGACGAGCAGGTTCGCAACGCCTACCGCAAGAACAAGGTTCGCGAGACGTCGTTTGATCTTGGTTTCCAGGCGAAGTTCGAGGCTGCGCTGCGCGACAACGGCGTTCCACACGCACTTGACAAGACCCGCGACTTCTATGCGTCGATGGATGCGCTGCTTAATGACATGGTTCACATGGACTTCGTCTCTGCTGACAGCTTCATGATGAACTTCATGGCCAGTGCCAACTGGAAGTTGGATCAACTTATGGAGAAGAAGTCATGAAGCCGGCACCTCTTGACATTGACCTGTATCGCGGAGACGACTTTGAGCTGTTCTTCCGCATCCGAGAAAAGACGTGGGACTCGGTAAACGAAGTTTGGGTGACCGGCGGTTACGTCGATATCACTGGTTGGGTTGGTACTGCTCAGGCTCGCGTAAGCGAGGATGCCGTTGAGGTCCTAGTCCAGTTCACCGTCACGCCTGGAGATCAGGTGGCGTCGCCGGGGTCATGCTTCGTTACCCTGACTTCCGCTCAGACCGCAGCGTTGACATTCAGCGAGGCTAAGTGGGACCTTCAGTTTCTCAAGAGCGACGGAAAGACTGACACGATCTTCAGGGGCAAGGTTACGGTCGATAAGGACATTACGAGGCCGACGCCATGAGCAACTACGAGATTGAAGTCCTGAAGGACGGAGTCTACTCCGTCGTACAGACTCAGATCACCCAAGAAATTGAGGTGATTATCGGCCCCTCGTCGACTGGCGGCGGTGGAGGCGGAACGGGTCTGACAACCGAGCAGGTGCAGGACATTGTCGCCGGGATGCTGGTGGCGGGAAGTAATGTCACACTTACTTACGACGACGTTGGCAACAAGCTGACGATCACCAGCGGTGGCTCCAGTGGACTCACGACCGAAGAAGTGCAGGACATTGTCGCTGGGATGCTGACCGCTGGAAGCAACATCACGCTTACCTATGATGATGTTGGCAACAAGCTGACCGTGACTGCCGCCGGGGGTGGCATTTCTTCTATTCCGACGAGTTATCCGCAGACCGTCATTGTCTCCACCGGCAGCGAGTCTCGTCCCACTGGCAGTGCAGTTGTCATTTGGGTTGGCGGCGACACTCAGCCGACGAATATGACGAGCGCAGACGTCTGGCTTTCTGGAGCAACGGTTACGGCTCCCAGTGACACGACTGCCCCAACGGTTCCCACCGGGCTCGTTTCTTCTGCTATCACGCAGACCAGCTTTACTGTTTCTTGGACTGCATCGACCGATGCTGTTGGCGTTACTGCGTACGATGTTGCTATCAACGGAACAGTTGTCGGTTCTACCGCGTCTACTACCTACAACGTGACGGGGCGCACAGCAGGAACTACTTACAACGTAACAGTTCGCGCTCGGGACGCCGCTGGCAACGCTTCTGCATACTCGACGGCTCTGCCGGTGACGACCACAGCCTCGGCTGACACAACTGCTCCGACGGTTCCGACTGGCCTTGCCTCGTCTGCAATTACGCAGACCAGCTTTACCGTGTCTTGGTCGCCGTCGACTGACGCAGTTGGCGTGGCGTCTTATGACGTTGCAGTCGACGGCGTCATCTTTGGCAACGCCGCCAGCACCTCGCTCTCGATTACCGGACGCACAGCGGGCACGACCTACAGCGTGACAGTTCGCGCCAAGGACGCCGCTGGCAACACGTCTGCATACTCGACTGCCTTGCCGGTGACGACTTCAGCAGCCAGCGCCGGTACGGCTAGCATCTTTGGCGCAAGTTCGCCCGGCGGAACTCCTGTGGCCTACTCCGACGGAACTTCGGCAATGAAGGTCGGCAACCGATTCTATGCAACTCGCTCGCTTACGGTTACCGGAGCGCGTCTCTGGATTCCGGCAGCAGCGACTGGCGCTTTCCTGACTGACGACATTACATTCTATGCTTATACTCAGGACTGGACCGGAGGGTCGCTGGCGTTTGACATTACAGCATTGTCGCCAGCGCGAACAAAGACTGTATCTGGACCGCGGACTGCTGGCGCGTGGACCGAGGCAACATTCGATACGCCCTTGACGATTAACGCTGTGAACAGTGGTGCTAGCGGAGCCGATACAGTAGCCATTCTCTACAGCTTCGCCTCGGGCAGTCGGTATATCGTCACTACCTTGACAAATTCTGACCCGATTCCCTCCGCCTCTGACAGCACAGTTTATCTGTCTGAGTCCAACTTCAACCGAGCCGCTACCGCAGACCTGTCGCCGGCTGGCACGCTCTATTACTGCACTGACCTCATTTTCCAGGAGGTGTAATGGCAGTCGATATCGTCGCCGAGAATGCCAAGACCGCTGGCGTAACGTCTCACACCGAAACGGCGCTCAGTGGATATGGAGATATCACTGTCGCTGGCTTCGCAAGGCAGCCGAGTGTCAACGTCGGAGAGACGATCAACTTCTCTATCGACGGTGGGGCTACGACTGTTGATATCTACCGCGTCGGGTATTACGGGGGCAATGGCTGGAGGCTTGTCGATACGATCTCCAACACGCCGACGACGCAGCCCGAGGCGCAGACGATTCCTAACAGTAATGGGGCTACGACCTGCACAAACTGGTCGATCACGGCTTCGTGGCCAGTGCCACTCGATGCAACCAGCGGGCTTTATTGCGCTTTGATTAGAAGCGTCGCCCCGCAAGCTCCTAATGGCTTTTGGGCAATGTTTGTCGTACGAGATGACGACGCAGTAGCAGACATTATTTACAAGACTTCTGACTCTACGTGGGGCGCGGCTTACAACCACTACGGAACGAAGTCGAATGTAGATGGAAAGAATATCTATGGCTCAGGCGTAGCAATCGGAAACTCTCTGGATCGCTCTCTAGCTGTCGACTTTCACAGGCCGAATCTCGTGCGCGACGGCGTAGCCACTTACTGGCAGCGTTGCGAGCAGCCGATGATCCGCTTTCTTGAGCGGTTTGGCTATACGGTCAAGTATATTTCCTCAGTCGATCTCGACCGTGATCCGACTATCCTAGACAACGGCACAATCTTTTTGTCCTCGGGCCATGACGAATACTGGTCCGCGAACATGCGGAACAACGTGAAGAATTGGCGTGATGGCATTAAGGCCGGACGTTCGATTTTCATGTCAGGTAACGAGGTATTCTGGAAGACCGAGTTCGCTTATTCTGGCGACCGCGTTACGATGTGGTGCCGCAAGGATACTATGGACGGCCCAACCGCGATCAGGTCAGGTGGAGGCGGAACTCCTATCGTCCCCGGCGAATGGCAGGGCACTTGGAAGGACACGCGCTGGCCTGGCAAGCAGCCTGAGTGGCTTCTGACTGGAACAGACTTCCGAATGAATGGAATCTATCAGCACAATGCTACTATTCTGTCTTCAGAGGTTGGCACTCATCCGGCGTGGGTGAACACTACTGTCTCAAGCGGAAGCAATCTTACTCTGTCAAACGTGATCGGCTTTGAGGCTGACGAAATGCGTCCAACGCAGCCAGCCGGATCGTACAAGGTTCTCGCAGGGACCGATGTTTCGATTACTGGTTACTTCGCTGACGACAACGGCCAGAACTACAACCTGAGTGGCGTTCTGGATTGGGGCATCGTCTCGCAGAGGTACGCAAGTGGCGCGGTCACTGTTGGGTTCGGAACCTGCCAGTGGTCATGGGCGCTTGACGATTTCAAGGCAGAGGTAAACCAGCAGGCTCAGCAGTTCACCGTCAACCTGCTCAATGACCTTGGTGCTGCGCCAGCCACACTCCCCAGTCCTCTCGTAACAACGGCGCCGCACTCGCTTGACGAGTATGGAGTGGTGCCGACGGTCCCAGTCAATCACATTACAGATTCATCTGGAAATATTCTCACGCCATATACACTGTCGGGTGGAGTTCCCCAGGAGATGACTCTCAACTTCTATCAGAGTGGCCCATGAGCAGGCGACGCGAGAAGGAGCTCAGGTGCTTTTGCAGCAGAGAACCTTTGCTTGCTACCTACGGTGTTGACTCTAAGGGCAAGCTCTTTTTGCATGTCAAGATTTGGAAGGCGCGTCGAATCTACGGCGAGCTTGTAGTCGAGGGCGGGTTAGTCAAGATCCGCTGCAGGGATTGCCTGCGGTGGCACACGATTCGGGTTCAGAACAATCGGGCCTTCTTGCAGGAGACTGACGAGAATCTTCCTATAGCAACTATCAACTAATCCTCGGTGGTTGCGATTTGCCGCCGATTCATGAGAGGATCAACCCCATGCGAAACCTGACCCCTAGCTTCACGATGCGGAGAGATGGCGTTCTCCCCCGTGGAGATTGGTTCGCTTTCAAGGACAAGGCTACTACTAAGCCAAAGATCTACATTTACGACGAGATCGGCTTTTGGGGTACTTCCGCCAGTGAATTTGTTTCTGAGCTGAACGACCTCGACGCCGACAGTCTTGAGCTTCACCTTAACTCGCCCGGTGGCGAGATCTTCGATGGCCTTGCCATCTATAACGCCCTCAAGCAGAACAAGGCTAACGTCACCGTTTACGTGGACGGGCTTGCTGCCAGTGCGGCGTCTTTCATCGCGCAGGCCGGCGACGAAGTCATCATGGCTCGTAATGCTCAGATGATGATTCACGACGGCATTGCCTTTGCTTACGGTAACGAGCAGGACATGCTCGATACCGCTAAGATTTTGTCGGACCTCAGCAACAACATTGCTGATATCTACGCGTATCGAGCTGGCAAGCGCGGCTTCAGCACTACGCTCGATGAGTTCCGCGCCCTCATGCGCGAAGAGGTTTGGTACAACGGCAAGGAAGCGGTTGAGGCCGGACTTGCTGACGTGGTACTGGATCAGGATGACAACGAGGCTGAAGAGGCCAAGAACAAGTGGGACCTCGGAAGCATCTACAACCACGCTGGGCGCGAGAAGGCGGAGTCGCCCCTGCGGATTCAGGAAAAGATCCGTCTCTCCAACCGACAGAAGGGCAACGAGATGAGCCAGAGTCCCAAGGCAACTGTGGACCCCGAGGCTACGCCTGCTCCTGTTCCCGATGGTACGCCTCCTGCTGAGCCTGCTCAGCCCACTGGCGACCCGGAGGAGACGGGCACCGAGGCGCAGCCGCAGGAGGACCCGCAGACTGCCACCGAGCCTGCTACTGCTACCCAGCCTGAGAACAAGGCTGCCGGGCAGCAGGGCGTGATGATTAACGGTCGTCTGGAGACGGACTGGAATATCATCCGAAACCACGTTGCGAGTCTCACTGCAGCGCAGGACGAGCAGCGAGCTGTCAACCGTCGCGAGTTCGTGGAGAACCTTGCGAAGGAGAACAAGATCGCGGCTCCCATGATCGACAAGCTCGTGGAGCTTGTTAACGGTACTGACACCGTTCCCGGCATGTCTGACGAGCAGTTCGCGGCGTTCCAGGCCTCCTATGAGTCCGCGCCCGCCTCGAGCGTTCTCGCGCAGTACGACGCCACCCAGCCCGGTCAGTCGACGGGGCAGCCTTCTTTTGGAGGTCAAATGACCGCCGACCAGAAGAAGGATCGTATCAGTGTTCTTGAGGGAACCCTGGCCATGCACCGCCGAGGCGGCATGAGCGAGGAGAACGTCAAGAAGACTAAGTCCTACATCGAGCTGCAGTCGCTGCTCGGTTCCGACGACGCCTGAGGAGATAACTCAAATGGCTAGCTTTACCAAGGGTGGCGGTGGTCCCGACCCGTTCGGGTCCAACGAGTACCTTCGCAGTACGCAGGACGTAAAGAAGGAGTCCTACACGGTCGCTGCATCGACTGTTCCGCTGGAGACGGTCGACGGTGTTGCCAACCAGAAGATGCTGAAGCCGGGCGAGGTGCTCGCTAAGATCACCTCCGGTCCCGAGACTGGCAAGGTTGGGCCTTTCCAGGCTGGCGCTACCGACGGTCGGCAGACCCTCGCTAACATCGTGGGCCTGAACGACACCTTCCTCCCGTGGCAGCTCCTTGAGCGCGACGTGGAGGTGGCGGCGACCTACGAGGCCACCGCAGTTCAGGGTTGGTGTTACGAGCGTGACGCGGCTGGCCTGCGTATCACTCTCACGAACACGACCGCCGATGGAATGCGGGGCGTCAAGGGCCTCGATGTTCACTTCAAGTGAGAAAGGACTGAACAGATATGTCTGGACAGCTTTTCAGTAACACGCTGCAGTCCTTCCTCAACGCCACGGCTGTTGGTCAGGATCGCATCATTCGCAAGGAGGTGTCTCTTGGCACCATCCGAGACATGGAGCCTCCGACGACTCACCTCGGCCTTGGTTTTGCGCCTTGGCTCGAGGTCGCCACTGACGACGTCATCTTCAGCTACATCAAGGGTGACACCGACGGTCTGGCCCCGGCTCGTGCCGAGGATGCTGAGTCTGAGCTCGCTCAGAAGGACGAGAACGTCCTCGGCGAGGGTCGCGCCTCGCTGATTGACTGGGCGCTCAAGGACCACTACGACGCCTCCGACGTCACTCGCTACCGCGAGTACCTCCGGATCATGCAGGAGATGCAGAACGGCAGCCTTCCGCTGACGGTCGGCTCCATGCTGGAGGACTGGGCGACCAAGTACGCTCGGGACGCCGCTCGTCGTCGTCGCAAGCTGGACAACCGGATCAACTGGATGATTATGTCGTCCCTCGCCACCGGCCAGCTCGCCTACAACGACGGCAAGATCAAGTTCGCCGTCGACTGGGGTCGGCCTGTCGCTCAGGCTGCTGGTAACGCCGCGAACACGGTGGGCGGAATCACTGCCGGTGTGGTCGACTGGTCTGGCACCACTCACGACCCGATCGGATACATTCTGGACGTTCAGGAATACATGTACGACACCTACGGTGTCCGCATTAACCGCATCCTGACTTCCAAGAAGGTCACCCGTCGGATCATCAACTCCGACAAGTTCTCGCAGCGTGCGGGCCTCGGTGCCGCGTACGATGGTTCCGGTACGGCTACCGCGCCTGACCTGAACTACCTGATCGACGGCTGGGGTCCTGATGCCGCCCGTCAGGTCGTGGAGAACGCGACCGGCGTTCAGTTCATCATCGACGACTCGGTCTACCGGACTCGTGCCGTCGGAAGCAAGACCATCGTGAACAACAGGTTCTTCCCCGAGAACCTGATGGTCTTCCTGCCGGACCTCGGTGACGTCGCTGAGGTTGACGACACTCAGATCGGGTTCGCCAAGACGCTCACCTCGCCGCACCCGGAGGGCAACTTCACTCCGGGCTTCTACGAGTGGGAGCGTGCCACTGTGGACCCGTGGGGTCAGGATGCCGGTACTGGCGTCAAGGCTTTCCCCGTGTTCCCCCACATGGACTACACCTACGCGGTGACTGTTACCCTGTAAGGGTAGCGGTCCTTCGGGAAGAAGAGGATAGCAAATGGCTACCAAGGATAAGGCTCAGTACTCCAAGCCTGCGTCTCAGGTCGACCTTGAGGCCCGGCTGGAGAACGGCAACAAGTCTAACGCGGTCCTTTCGACTGCCGACGCTTACGAGGCGCCCGAGGGCGCTGGCGACGGTCGAGACTTCCGCGTCGATGGCAACGAGGTGACCAACTACGTTGGCACCTCTCCCGAGTACGCGACGTACGCCAACGACACGGAGGCGCCACTGGCTGCCGACGACGACAGCGCCGAGGCCAAGGTTTTCGCCTCGTTCGCTGGCTCGCCGGTCCCGGCTGTCCTGCGGATCGAGGGCAACGTCGAGTACGACGGCGAGGTCAAGTCGAAGGAGGAGGCTGCTCCTAGTGCGGCCTCCGAGGAGCCCGAGGCTTCCGACCCGGCTGTCGACCTCGACTCCAACAAGTAATCCCCCCACAAGGAGCTTGGCGTGGCCGCCTACGCAGCACCGACTGACCTACTTACCGGCGATATCCCACTCGCCGGTAAGTACGGCAACGGCTCGGCGTTCATTCAGCTCGCTGCAGACGAGATTGATTCGCAGATTGGTCACATCTATGTGACTCCGGTCGTCTTTACGGAGACGACGGCTGAAGAGATCGCCCGCGTGCGGCCCGCCAAGCTCCTGCTCAAGAAGATCAACACCCTCCTCGCCAGTGGTCGTATCTTGATGGATATGGCCGCTGGCGAGGAGGGTGACAACCTTCATGCGTACGGGAAGTCTATGCACGACGAGGCTATCCTCCTTCTCAACGCAATCATGAAGCGCGAGATCGTTCTCACGGATGCGCCCCTACTTGTCGAGGAGGCTGCAGCTCAGAACAACGCCGTGAGTATCAAGCAAGAGGACTCCTACAGCCTAGTCCAGTCCTTCTACGACCGAGTCCAGAATCCGCTTGCCCCCGGTTTTCGTTACCCGCCTACTGGCGCTTACACTAGCGAGAACTGATGGAGTTCGTAACTATTGTCGAAAACAAGCGAGTAATTCGCTCTCTTGACAATCTGATCACGTTGTTGTCGCCCCCCGGCGCAGCCGCTTTTTTGGGCACGACTATCGGGCCATACCTAGCCAAGAGGGCCAAGCAGCGGTTCGATTCCGAGGGTGACGATGTGACCGGCCTTTGGGCCTCCCTCAAGCCAGCCACAATTGTCATTCGTCACAATCAAGGCTATCCACCAGGTCCAATCAACCGTCGTACTGGCGAGCTTGAGGAGTGGGTCGTAGGTGGAACAGGCTTTTCGTACCCCACAGGATTCGGCGCATCTTTGCGGTTCCCGAAGGACCGCCCCGCTGGCGAGCTTCGCAAGAAGGTAATGACGGCACAGAAGGGCAAGAAGAAGGACCCTCCGACTACGGCTCGACCTGTGCTCGGCGTTAACGAGACGGACTTGATCTTCCTTCAGACTTCACTGGCATTCGCTGTAGAGCAGGCGATCGTATGATCGACCCGAGTACCCCCTGCTTCCCGCAGAATTTCGTCAACGTAGTCGGGCCAGTCATTGCTGCGATTGATCCTGACATTGTATACCTTCCGAGGCCTTTGCGTCCGAGTGACCCGAACTTGTCTGTGGGGGTCTATGGGACAATCTGGCAGCCGGATGAAGAGTCTTACGAGATCGGGCATCACCCGAGCGCGGAAGCAACTCTCAACACGTACCAAGTTGGAGTTCAGACTCTCGTAAAGGATGGTGATTCTCAACGGGGACTCAACATCAACAGCATCCTGTCGTATCGCATTCGGACGGTGCTATACAGGAATGAGCCACTGCGACTAGCATTGGGCTCGCTGAAGGTAGAAGATGGCACCTTTAAGGAGTCCATGCGGCGCTGGGGGATCAGAACCCAACGGTACATGAGCAACGATATTGAGGGGTCATTCGTCACAACCAGCGTATTGGACCTTTGGATCGAAACGGAGATGTCTTAAATGGCAGCAGTAACCGAAAACGACCTGGAGCAGAAGCGCGCCAAGGTGGAGAAGCTGCGTGAGCAGATTGCCGCCGCCGAGGCTAAGGCTGCTACTGCTGTTCAGGACCAGAGCAACGCGATCGAGGCTGCGGCTCTCGACGCTGAGGCAGCTCGCTTGGAGGCGCGGCTTGCTGCGGCCAAGGAGCAGGCCAAGGTATCCAACGTCAAGGATGGGTCCGCAGAGCTCTCCGAGACACTGAAGGCGGCGATGAAGGCGGCGGAGTCCTACACGCCTCCCGGTGTGGCCGTCGACACTAATGCCGAGAATCCTCCCAACGACACGGGGGCGACTGTCGCCACCGACGACGAGAAGAAGGGGTGAACTGACCGATGGGATTCAGTTCTCAGAGCGGACAGGTACTGTTCGCAACCCAGGCTACAGCGGGGACCTTCCCGGCTGGGTTTGGTACTGCCCATACGGCCATGAAGCTCCGAAGCGGGGCGCTTGGCCCGAATCGTGACCTTCTTGTCACCGATCCTGAGATCGGCGGAGGCCGCGACACGGCTGACGCTTACCTCGGCGCAGTCTCGTGGTCTGGCGACTACGAGTTCTACGTTCGCCTTGAGTCCCTCCCGACTCTGCTCAAGGCGGTCCTTGGGTCGTCGACCTCGGCTACCGCGACTGGCGTCAACACTCACACGGTCGTTCCTAGCGACTCGGCCACCCTGCCGTTCCTCGCTATCGAGGAGAAGATCGGTTCGGGCCTGGAGACGTACCAGTACGTTGACGCCGTCGTCAACACCTTGCACCTTGAGGCTGAGGCCAACGGGTATCTCATGGGTACGGCTGGCCTCATCGCTCGTCAGCAGACTGCTGGCGCGACGCCGACGGCGACTCCCGACTGGGACAACTCGCCGCTCATTGTCGGCACCAACATCCAGCTCACCTACAACGCGGTGGCCCTTCCGGCCAAGTCGTTCGCCCTCGATATCAACAACAACTTCGAAGATGACGACTTCCGACTGGGCTCGTTCTACCTCGGTGACCTGACTGCCAAGTCTCGTGAGGTGAGTGGCTCGTTCACCATTCGCCCGCAGGACAGCGCCTTCTGGCGTCAGGCTGTCTACGGCACCTCGGCTCTGACGGCTCCCGGCGGGCTGACTACCAAGCAGCAGCTCGTTATCACCTGTTCGACCTACGAGGACATTGCGGGGTCCACGCCTCTCACCAAGTCCTCCATCACCATCACCATTCCCAAGGTAGCGCTGGAGCCGTATGGCCTTGAGCCGTCCGGTGACGACGTGATTGAGAACGATATCAGCTTCCGCGCCCTGCGTCCGGACGCTGGTACGGCGATCTGCCAGGTGGTCGTCAAGAACGGTTCGGCCACGGTCGCATGATTCTGGCCCTGCGGAGGGCGGGGGGCCTTGGTATTCCAAGGCCCCCCAATCCGTACAGTGAACATATCTAGCCCATGAAAGGGGCACGAGCATGACTGAGGCAATTCAGGAGCAGTCAGTAGAGGTCGAGCGTCCCTCCGCTCCGGTCTACGCTGACTACTGGGGCACCGACGAGACTCACAAGCACTTCCTGCCGGACGGCACGCAGTACTTCGAGTTCAAGATCATGAACGAAGGCGATAAGGCCAAGTTCCAGAAGTTGACGAATAGCGATCTGGTCGTCGACCGGAACAACACCGCTCGTGTCAAGATGGACCCTGTCGCTGAGCGGCACACCCTCATCAAGACCAGTGTGACCGATTGGCTTCTCTTCAAGGACAGCCAGCCCGTCGCGTTCAGCAAGCAGCTTCTGGAGAAGTGGCTTGAGGTCGCTCCTCCGAAGATCGTGGAAGACCTTGAGCACGCTATCCGCATGGCGAACCCGTGGATGCAGGCCGAGATGACTGTCGAGATGATCGACGAGCAGATCGAGCGCCTCTACGAGCAGCGCAAGCAGGTCGTGGAGCGTGCCGCGGGGGAAAGCGGTTCCGCGAACAAGTGAGTCTGTTCGTCAAGGGGAGTGAAGTTCCTCCTCCCGTTGACGAGTCGATCCGGCTGTTTTCGATGTGTTCAGCTTTCAGCTTCAAGCACCTCCCAATGGCCGGGGGTCTGTTCGATCAAAACCCTCAACTGCTTGACAGGTTCCTTTACATCCTCCATGCCCAAGAGGAACAGAGGAAGAAGGAAGATAGTCGCAAGAGGCAGATGCAGGGTGGACCTTCACCAAAGATTCGCGGAGCAAGGCCAGCCTACTAGAACACCGGCCCGGTGCTTGAATAGCACCGGGCCGGTGCTCTATCCTCAGTTCGTCTTTCGCCCACTCGAGGGGCATATCAGATCGCAAGATCGGACACAGTCTTAATGACTTCTTACAGCGATTGTTGCCAAGCTGAACTTATCCACTGCAAGGACTGTAAGGTTCTGAAGTGTGAGTGCCAGTTCCATGCTTCCTGCATCACAGCAAAGCGGAGCACACCTAAGCGCGGGTTCTGCAAGACGTGCTGGGCAAGCCGCTCGACATATAAGCTGCGCGAAAAGAACTGGGCCAGATCTGGAATCATCGGCTTCACGATTGCTGACTACGATCGTCTGCTCAAGGAGCAGGACGGCAAATGCGCTATCTGTGAAGCGACACAGCTTCAGAACTTCGACGTTGACCACGATCACAAGACTGGTGTAGTTCGCGGACTTATCTGTCGTGACTGCAATTTCATGCTTGGCAAGGCTAAGGATGATCCGATTATTCTTTCGCGAGCCGTCGAGTATCTCTTGAAGGCTGGTGTCTGAATTGACCTCGTACATGACCATCATGGTCAGGGTGGTATCGAATCGAGCCCAAGCCCAAATGGCGGCTCTTCGTGCCCAGCAGGGTGGTCTTGCGACTGACATTGCCAAGACGAATAAGATGACTCCTATGGGCAGTCGTCACATTACTTCACTGATGAAGTTCGGTAACCAGCTCCAGTGGACTGGCCGAATGCTTCAGTATAACTTCACGCTACCTATCCTACTTGCAGCGGGCGCAGCGACGAAGTTTTCTCTTGACCAAGAGAAGGCGTTTACGCACGTCGCTAAGGTCTACGGCGACACCCAGGCTGCCGCTGCCCAGTTCCGCGCCGAGATGGGCCTCGGACAGAAGGCGGCCGAGAAGCTTGCCGAGTCCTACGAGATGGACGAGTTGAAGGCCCTTGACAAGGCGTTCACTGCAATCTCGAACCACTACGGCGTCCAGAAGAAGGAAGTCAACGAGGTCGCTGGCGCGTGGGCCGCTGCCGGTCAGTCCGGTCTTGACCTTGCCAAGTCTGTTGAGCAGACTATGCAGGCGATCATTATTGGCGACATGAACGCGATGGACGCTACGAAGGCGCTCATCTCGATTCAGGCCCAGTATAACCTCAGTACCGAAGAGCTCCAGCAGACTCTGGCCAACCTTAACTCGGTCGAGAACCAGACTGGTGCCTCTATGTCTGACCTCATTATCGGTTTCGAGAAGGCGGCTGGTGTCGCCCGCTCGGCTGGCATTGAGACTCAGCAACTTGCAGCTTATATGGCGGCGATTGTTCCCGCCGCAGGCTCTGCATCCACTGGCGGTAACGCCCTCAAGACGATCTTCTCTCGCCTCATTAACCCCACCAAGGAAACGGTGCAGGTTCTTGAGGCTATGGGTATTGAGTTCAAGAGCATGAGCTGGCAGTCCGCCACCGTATCTGAACAGCTTCAGATCATGGCGGATAAGTTCGAGGGCCTGAAGAAGAAGCAGCAGGGCGTTGCGGCGTCGGTGGTTGCAAGCCGTTGGCAGGTCAACCGCTTTGAGATCCTTATGCGGGAGATTAACTCCTCTACTGGATACTACGCGAAGGCACTTGAAGCCGCTAAGGACGATGGCGAATCCTTCACGCGTATGCAGAAGGAGCTCAATACCGTACTTGAGTCGAATCCGCGCAAGCTTGAGCGTATGATGGTCATGCTGCAGAATGCTTCTGTAGAGATCATTCAGCCGCTCATTCCGCACATCATCTATCTCGCAGAGGTAGTGGCGAAGGGCACGCAAGCCTTTGCCGACATGAATCCCGAGACTCAGAAGCTGGTTCTGTTCCTCGCTCTCCTTCTTGCTGCAGTTGGCCCTGTGGTGCGGTACATGGGCGCTCTTACTACTCTGTTCGGCGTCGCACTCACTACCGTCAGTCACCTTGCCAAGGGGTTTGAGCTGCTCGGCAAGGGCCTGCTGCTTCCATTCAAGCCTATCGGGCTTCTGATTCGCGCCTTCGGGACCTTGTTTATGACGATTGCCGGAGCAGCCTCCTCTGGCATCGGCGCACTCATCAGCTTGACTGTTGGCCCACTCCGTAAGTGGCTTGTCGATCTTACTAAGATGGTGTTTAACAGCAGCTTGACCAAGATCTTTGGCGCGATGTGGGCCGGCATTGTCAAGCTGTTCAGGATCGGTTCTGCAGCGGCCTGGGCTGTGGAGCAGGCATGGCACGCCGCCTCGGTGACCGGCAGCATGGTAGCCGCCAAGGCTCGTACTGCTATCGCTATTGCTGGTGCGACGTCTCGTGTCCGCGCCGAGCTTAACGCTGGAGCTGCAGTTGCTGGGGCAGCGGCTACGGTTGGATCATCTCTGGTTGCGATGGATCAGGCCAGCGCTGGCGCTCGCAGCGCCGCGTGGGACCTGTTCTACAGCTATATCACTGGACTCATCGCCGCTGCTAATGCCGCTTGGTGGGGTCTTGAGGCTGGCGCTAGTGCCAACATGATTGCGCTAGAAGCCTCGACGGCATCTTCTCGAATGGCGCTTCGTGAGGCGTACTACGCTTGGACTATTGGAATGCAGCGGGCGTACTGGGCTGCATACCACTCGATCGAGGCCAGTGGTCACGCGACAGCCTTCGCGCTTGAGTCGAGCGCTTGGAATGCTCGCAAGGCCGCGTGGGCCGCGTTCCTTGCTTGGCAGATCGGTCTTGCGCGTGCCTACAACGCCGCCGTATTCGGCCTTGATTCCGGTGCCGCCGCTGCCACGTTGGCAATCGAGTCTAGCAAGTCAGCCGCGCTAGTCACCATGACAAACGTGACTGGCGCTGCGGTGGTGGCAGCCAACGTCCGCACTGGTAGCGCAGTTGTTGCGACTAACGCCGCAGCAGCCACGGCCACGATCTCCATTTGGGTAAAGTTCCGCACCGCAGTCATTGCGCTTTTCATGGGCCTCCTCAAGGCCGTCGGAGTGATTGCAGCTCGGCTGGTTCCGCTTCTGGCTGGGCCTTGGGGCATTGCGATTGCTGCTATCATCGGCGTTGCGTATCACTTCCGTGACCAGATCAAGCAGATCTGGAACAACATCATCCAGTACCTGTCCGGCGAGTCGGCTGGCCTTTCTGATGCGTTCGGTCGCATCGGTGACTCGATTCTCCGTCTGTTTAACAAGCTTCCGCAGGGCGTTCAGAACGCTCTGGTGGCCGTAGTCACGGTGGTTCGAGACGCGGCCCTCGCTGTCTACGAGTGGTTCTCGTACATCAACCCGTTTGCGCGACACTCGCCGTCGCTGGTCGACAATGTGACCAATGGCATGACGAGGGTCATCTCCGAGTTCGCACGCCTCAGTCAGATCAAGCAGTATACCGAGGCCGCGTACAGTGAGATCAAGCGCTTCGGCAACCTGACCGCCAATCTCAATGTTAGCGCCAAGAAGCAGGAGCGCCGAGAGGACCGCAAGGTCCTTAAGGATGCAGGTGCCGGAAAGGCGCTCGCATCCTACAACCGTATGGTTGTGATTCTCGACAAGCTGAATGGGATGCTCAAGCAGCTTGAGACGAGGATGCAGGCTCAGCAGGCCATAGTCGACAAGTGGCAGGACAAGGTCGACGCGGCCAATGACGCCCTCGATGTTCAGCAGAAGCGTCTCGACAAGCTTCAGGCCACGCTCGCCAAGTATCAGGACAAGCTGAGCGCCGCACAGCAGAGCCTGAACGACTACGCCAGCGCCCCACTCGTCGGAATGCGGGCGATGGAGGATCAGATCTTCGCTAACGAGATGGCGCAGGTTCGCCTCCGTTATGCGATGATGCAGATGGAAGACGTCGTTGGCACTTACGACGACCTCAAGGAGAAGATGGAGGCGATCAACGGCCTTCAGGAGATTCTCCGTGGCACGCAGGAAAGCCTCCGCGCCGCTGGTGCTGGCTCCGAGATTCTTGATCAGTACGATTCTGAGATCAAGAAGCTGGAAGAGCAGAAGGGCACCTATAACGAGACTGCTGACCAGCTCAACACAATGCGCCTTGAGCTTGAGGCTCTGCAGCGTGAAGCCGAGAGGCTCGACCTCGTCAAGGCGATGAAGTTCGACGAGCTTCAGTATCAGATCAAGCAGGCCGCTGATACTTCGAAGGAGCTGACCTTCGAAGAGATTATGACCGGCATGGCTAAGGCCAACGCCGAGATCGCTAAGTACGGCCCGCTCGTGGATCAGGCTACGGCGGCAGTCGAGAAGCAGCAGAAGAAGGTCGACGAGGCCACTGCCGCCCGCGACAGGCTGCAAGAGCGTTTGGAAAAGGAGCAGGCCGCTCTCGACGCCATCAAGGATAAGTACGACGAAGTCAACGATGCCATCTCGGCTATCGAGCGGACGATCAGTGACGTCACCGCTGCAGCGGACAAGATGAATGCTGCCCTTGCCAAGAAGAAGAAGGGCGGGGCTGACGACTACATTAGCCCCGGCCTGCAGAACTTCCTCGATGCAGCAGGCGGCGACTATCCTGACCCCGGCGGCAAGGGCATTCCGCCGCGTACGGACTGGAGTAACCAGGCGGCCGACATTGACAAGTGGGCCGACGAGCTCAGTCAGTCTACGTCTGACATGTTCGCCCAGCTCAACCCCTTCGCTCCGCTCAAGGAGAAGGCACTCAAGGTTTGGAACTGGATCAAGGACAGGGCCAAGGGAGCAGCTGGAAAGATTGGCGAGTTCTTCTCCGCCGCTTTCGATGGTGTTGACTTCGGTGACAGCCTGAATCTCGACAGCATCAAGGACAAGACCGAGGGTATTCTCGAGTTCCTGACGGAGTTCGCCTCGGATATCGCCAAGCCCTTCAAGTGGGCATATGAGCTCCTCTGGCCTCCGGTCAAGAGGATCGGTCAAGGCATTTGGGATGGCCTCAAGAAGGTGTGGGAGAAGGTCGGCCCCAAGCTGGAGGAGTTTGCAGAGCTGTGGGAGCCCATTGGCAAGGCCATCGAGAACCTTTGGAGCATAATTAAGCCTGTCCTCGGCGTGATCGTTGGCGCGATGCTTGCGATGCTGACCGGAAGCTTGACGGCCATCGGGAGTGCCATCGGTCCCCTGATTGAGTCGATCGGTACAGTCTTCGGCGGAATCATTGATATCGTCAAGGGCGCCATCAAGATCATTACTGGCATCCTTACGCTTGACGGTGGAATGATGCTCGACGGCATCGCGGACCTCTTCAAGGGCCTGTGGGGAATCGTTTGGGGAATCTTCAGTGGTCTTGTCAGGACCGTCTGGAATCTCTTCAAGGGCTTCGTCGAGGGCATCTACAACTTCATCGTTTGGCTTGGCGACAAGATCGGTGTCGACGTACCTGCCATTGTCGACAAGATCAAGAGCGCGTTTAGCCCACTCGCCGCCCTTGCAGGCTGGGTGTGGGACAACGTTCTCGTGCCGATCTACGACTTCTTTGTTTCAGCGTGGGAGGACTACATCAAGCCCTTCATGCGGGGCTGGTGGGCCGGAATGAAGGAGGCTTGGAAGAACCTTGCCAAGGTCGGTCAGTGGGTTTGGGACAATGTGCTCAAGCCTGTTTGGAACTTCTTCAAGTGGCTTTGGACTGACGCAGTCCGCCCCGAGCTTGCGCGGTGGTGGGAGCGCATTCAGGCTGCGTGGGCTGCGCTCAAGAAGGTCGGTACGTGGATTTGGGATAATGTGCTCAAGCCTGCGTATCAGATGTATAAGGATTACTGGAATCTGCACGTCAAGCCGGAGCTTGCGCTCTGGTGGGAGCGAATCAAGAAGGTATGGGACAAGCTAACTGGCCTTGGAAACTGGGTCAAGACGCACGTCATGGACCCCGTCAAGAATGCCTTTACGTCTGGCTGGCGTGCTATCAAGGAGTGGTTCGTCGAGAACGCTGATATCATCACGAAGCCTGTCAACACAGTTGTCAATTCAGCCATCCGTGGAGTCAACTTCCTTATTCGAGGCCTGAACAAGGTTGCGGATATCCTTCCCGGCATCGACTGGGACATTAAGCAGATTCCAGAGCTCGCACGCGGCGGCAACATCCCTCAGCGTCGAGTCGGAAATGGCTTCATTACCTCTGGCGCAAGGGCTATCGTTGGCGAGGGCAAGGCTAACCACCCCGAGTTCGTCATTCCTACTGACCCGACTTATCGCAACCGTGCGCGGGCACTCCTGACTGCAGCAGCGGCCAAGATCGGCATGGGCTCTGGCGTCAACCCGAGAGGTGTCGCTGGCGATACTGCTAAGGACATTGCCGCAGTCATGCGCCACAACGGAAGCGTTGGGCCTGACGGTACTCCGAGGTTCGCCATCGGTGGCTGGCTCTCCGACAAGTGGGGCGACCTGAAGGGTATCGCCAAGGCTGTTGCTAAGATTCCGAGGAACGCGGTAGCCAGCCTGATGAATCCGATTCTCGATGCTGGTCGCGAGAAGATCAAGGATATCGGCTGGGCTCCGGTCGAGGCTCCTCCGCTGAGTGCCATCGACAAGCTTGAGGGCTGGGTCAGGGACACCAACAAGTCGGCTAACTCTAGCGCCACGAAAGCTGACGAGATGGTCACGGGTGGACCGCGAATCAAGGCCGCGCTGGCGTGGGCCAAGACGCAGCAGGGCAAGCCGTACAGGTGGGGATCGGCTGGACCCGAGGGCTACGACTGTTCTGGATTTATGTCTGCCATCCACAACCACATCGTCGGCAACCCGCTGCACAGTCGAGTCGGAAGTACCGCCTCGTTCCCGTGGAACGGCTATACCTTCGGAAGCAAGCCCACTGGGTTTACTATCGGCTCGACTCCTAACTACGGAGGCAGCGGAGTCGGTCACATGGCGGGTACGCTGGGTGGAGTCAATGTTGAGTCTGCAGGCGGCGTAGGCGTCCGAGTTGGATCGTCCGCCCGTGGTGCCCTTGACCCCGGCTTCAGGACTAGGGCGCACCTTGCAATGAAGCAGGGCGGCATCGCCTTGGCTCGACGTGGACAGCCGACGCCGGTAGTGGTGGGCGATGGACGCTACGACGAGGCTGTTGTACCATTGCCTTACGGATGGCAGAGTCTCCGAGAGGGCGCTGGCGAAAGCCGAACCATTAACATCTACGGCGACCTGAGCTTCCCGAACATCAAGTCTGGTGACGACGCGGAGCTGTTCCTTCAGAACCTTGAGAATGTGAGTAGGGACTGATATGTCACACTTTGCCGGAGTAACTCCCGCACAGGGAGCCATCTTCAAGGAACTGAATCCAGTCATCAATCTGTCGACGTACTTCAACATCGCCGCAGATTACAAGTGGTTCATCTACGTCAGCACGAGCGCTACGCCTGACGACACGAACTCGATCTGGAAGATCACTTCGCCTGTCTACAGCGTGCCAACTGGGTCACAGGCTTACACGGAGACGTTCCAGTACCCGATCGAGACTGAGCTTCCTCCGGGGAATTATAAGGTGCGAGCCGTTTCGGCTCGGGCGAACCTCATCAAGAACCCCTCGTTCGAGACGAACACGACTGACTGGGCCTTGGTTGGGCCTTCGACTGGAACGCTGGCACGCAGCACGGCACAGAAGTCCAACGGCACCGCTTCTATGTCAGTCACTATGTCTGGCACGACGCCGCCGATTCCTGTGACTACTGTTGCAGCCGAGCCCAACCGGACCTACACGTTCCAGTTCAAGGTTCGCGCCGCAACAACGACGCGCAGCATTCAGGCGCAGATTCGCTGGGAAGGGCTTTACGGCTCGACCATTACAGACGTAACTGGAACTGCAGCCACGAACACGAACACAGGCTGGACAACCTACACTGTTAGTGGAGCTGCTCCTGCCTCGACGGTGCAGGCTTCGGCTCGAATCCTTTTCGCCGCATCTGCGGCCAGCGAAGTCCATTACGTTGACGACGTGATGTTTACCGAGGGTTCGGACACTCCGGCGTACTTCGACAACTTCGCGGCCAACGCTCGCAGCATTGGCAACAGCCCGATCACTACGAACTTTGTAATCGAGGGCTACGCTTCCGCAACTGGCACGTTCCCGACGGACGGCTCTAAGTTCTCGTGGACAGACGATGCCCTGCCGTACCCGCTGGCGACCTCGTGGAACACGGTAGCCAAGGGAGGGCAGTCTGCGTATCAGGTTGTTGTCGAGAAGGTTTCCGACGGCTCGACGGTAGCGGACTCTGGAAAGATCACCAGCTCGGCAACCAGCGCCACGATCAACATTCCGACGACTGCCAAGGATATTGACCTCCGCTGGAAGGTTCGAGTCTACGATGCGTACGACACGGCCTCGGCTTACAGCACGGCACGCACCTTCAAGATTCTGTCTCGTCCGTCGGTGACGATTACTGCTCCTACACAGGGGCAGACGATCAGCACTGGTAACCCTGCCCTGACTTACACAGTCGCCACGGCTGGTGGCAGACTCGTCAAGACGGTACGCGCCGAGCTCTACTCTGGACTCACGAAGGTTTGGAGCATTACCAAGGCCGTCAGTCTGGCGAACGGCGATTCGGATACTATCAGTGATTCGACGTTCTACTTTACAAACAACACGAACTACCAGTACCGCGTCAACGTCATAGACTCTGACGGCATCGACTCCAAGTTGGTCGCACGAGACTTTACTGTAGCCTACACTGCTCCCGCAGCGCCCGGCGCATTGACTGTCAGCGACAGCCTCTATGACACGTCGGGCTACGTCTCGGTCAGCTGGTCGGGTGCATCCCCTGACGCAGACTTCTACGCGTGGGCCATTGAGCGGGAGGACTCGCTGGTTGACGTTTCTACCGGATCAGTCGTCAGCACGTTGCCGTGGAAGGAAGTAGGAGTCCTCTATTCCAACACGGCTCCGACAAACCAGTTCTACGACTACTCGGCTCCGTCTGGATATCAGGTTCGCTACCGTGTGCGGCAGGTGGCATACAAGTTTAACACAGTTGTCAACGGCAGTTACACTACGTCTGGAACAGTGTCTCCGTTCACCGAGAGTTACTGGCTGTACGCAGGAGTGAATGGCGCGTCGACCAGCATCACTGCACTCAAGCTGCACAACGTCACCGCAGATGACTTTACCGACGAGGTAGAAGAGGCTGAGTTCATTCTCATCGGACGCGGTAGGTACTACGAGCGAGGAACAGAGCTCGGCGTCAATGGCACGCTCCAGTGCAAGCTTCGTAACACCGATGGAATCGGCGCTCGCATCAAGAGGCTCGCCCTGATGAACTTCAAGAAGGACAACACTTACGCGACGTTGCGTAATCCCTTCGGCGACGAGTATCAGGTCAGCCTTGGTGCCATGCAGGTCGGCAGGATTGCCGGAACTGGAAGGGACGAGTTTGTCGACGTCTCGATCCCATACAAGGAGGTCGTGAACAGATGACAACTCCCCCGGCTGCTATCAAGGAAGCAGTAGACCGAGGCATCGGCACCGTTACTCGTAGTATCGAGGTTTACGAAGCCGATGGTTCGACTCTGTGGGCCGATGGCCTGAGCGATCGTCTGATTTCTGGCTCCGTAAGTCTCTCGTACGGAGACAACGAACGCCGGACGATGGACCTGACGCTCAACAACGCCGACAACTTTCTCCGGTCGTCGCCTAACGGCTTTTGGTACGACAAGGTCCTGAAGATTTATCGTGGCGTCAGTTTCGCTGGCTCGATGATTACCTCCAAGGCTACTGTGATCGAGCACACCGGAGGCGCGACACAAGGAGTCCGGTTTGCTTCCTCGCTGAAGAAGTACGGAATCGACGCTGACTTCAGTGACTCCTATTCAGATATCTCTGCGCTTCTTGATTCGGATATCATCATCAGCTTTACCGGCTCTGCCTCGGCGTCCGCAAAGGCGACCGACCTCAAGAACCTCTATGACCGTGGTCGGAACATCATCACCATTGGCAATAAGAACACTTCGGCGCAAGTTCCTCACTTGACCACCACTGTTTCCAAGACCAGTACGTGGGGCATCTCGCAGCCAGTAGCCGGAAACGAACTCACGGCGGGATGGACGAGCGAAGCCATCGCGGGGTCGACCGCAGGGAACGCCGTTAACGCCATCAGCGGGGACGCTGTCGCAGTCTCTCGATGGTTCATGAGTGATTCCACCTATTCAATTACAGGGAGCGTCACGTTTAACGAAAACGGCGGAAAATGGTTTAACCTTAATCTGCCGTCTCTCTCTGGAGCCAACGGCGGAACTCAGTTTTGGATACTTCTTGGCAACGTCTTGGCTTGGATGCGCGGAACGAACTCGACGGTTGAGTGGCAGACGCAGATCGGCGAGTTCGTCATCGACTCGATCAACGGCGACCACTTCCCCACAGGCATCAAGATCAATGGCAGGGACTACGTCAAGAAGGCTACGAACAGCAAGCTCAAGAACGCTTCGTCTTTCGCGGCTGACACTAGCGTCAGTACCCTCATCACGGCGTTGGCTGCTAACTCTGGAATCGACAAGATTCGGCTGGCCGAGATGCCAGAACTGCTCGGGTCTACGCAGACGTTCGACCGAGGCACGCCTCGCTGGGACATTATGCGCGAAGCCGCCCATGCTACTGGCTATGAGATCTACTTCGACAACGAGGGTTACCTCACTACTCGCAAGTACCTCGACCCTACTCTCAGTCCTCCGTCTCATACCTTTCTAACTGGCGCGATGGGAAACCTCGCCAGTCTGTCCCGTGCCACTAACGACTCTCGTATCTACAACCACGTCGTCGTGTACGGTGACCCGACTTCCGAAGAGCAGCGTATGCCTTACGTCGGCGAAGCCATCAACACTAATTCTGAGTCACCCACTAACGTCGACCGCATCGGGGATAGGTACTACTCCTACGCCAGCACCTTCTTTACGAACGAGGCACAGTGTCAGGCATACGCAGATCGTCTGCTGGGATTGCACGCGCTGGAGTCATTCGAGTTGAGCTTTAGTGCGATCAACTACCCGTGGCTGGAGGTTGGAGAGATCGGACGCATCCTTGATCCCAACGCTGTTGCTGGCGATCCAGACCAGTACCTGATTGATACTGCCAACATTCCGCTGGCTCTTGGTCCTATGACCATGACCGGCAAGCGGATTACCTCGGTGGGATGAGACATGGACCTTAACGACATTCGCACATCCATCAGGCTGCGAGATATCCTGACTTCGATTGCGGAGAGCGCAATCAGGCGGCTGCGCCCTGACGAGCGAATTGGCAAGGTCTTCTCGTATGACAACTCTACGCGGTCTGCTAAGATCCTGTTCGCCGGCGAGTCGATCGACAACCTCGTAACAGTCCACGTTGGCGACCACATGATCCCTTCGCTCACAATGGCCGAGACGTACAACCAGCTCGGCTTCGCAGCGCCGAGTGATATCGTCCGCGTAGCCTTCGGCGCAGGTCAGTATTACATCTGTGACTACATCAGTGGTTCACCTCGGTCGCCGAAGGCCGATGGTACTGGTACTGGAATCATCACCAACCCTCACGCCAACCCTTCGTTCGAGACTGTCTCCAGTTCTACCTATGGAAACGGTAATGCTACCTCTGTGACAGAGCGAGCCGTCCCGACGAACTGGTCGTACTTTTGGGGAACTGCTGACGCGTCATATGCGTCAGACACTGACACTTGGAACGGCGAAGCCGGTCGCTCACTGAAGATGACTTTTGCCAACCTCAGCTCCAATCAGCGCGCACAGACTACTGTCTTTGAGGTCAAGCCGGGGTCCATCGTTACGATGAAGGTCAAGGTCAAGAGTACCGGACCTGACCTCGAGATCGGCGTCCTTAGTAGTGACAAGTTTAACTTCGACTTCTTCGACGGCAACTCGCTGACCAAGTGGGACAACAGCGGCGTTGTCGCTATCCCCACCGACGGGTACTGGCGCGAGTATACCTACAGTACGACCATCCAGGCTGACCGTACCAAGGCCAAGATCAGTCTTCGCGGTAATTCGGATGCCGCTGGGTCGACCGGAGATATCTGGTTCGATGCTACTGAGATCACTGTTGATGAGTCCGGTGTTCTCAATGGCAACAACATCATCGCGGCTAATGACCTCAAGGGCAAGCAGCTCTACGTCAATGAGCGTCGGTTCTACGAGATGCCTGTGCTTGGCGAGGCGCACACCCTGATGGGCGCGGCAAGCAACAGTCCAGCGGACGGCGTTTACCGAGAAATCTACAAGAGTGCTAGCCTCTCTGTCCCTTCTGGAACACGTGCCATTCTAGTCAGCGCCTGGGGAACTGGGCAAGCAACCGCAGCATGTGCTAATACGTGGAAAACAGAAACGTCTCTGGATGCAGCCGCTTGGGTTGAGCAGTCGTCCTCTCGACAGAATAACACCGGAATGTCGAACTTCACTTTCCACATGTCGACTACCTTTATGATTAACGTTCCTGTTGGGACAACGACTTTTCAGGTCAGAATCACGAATGCCAACGATGCATTAAGTTCTAGCGCTGTTAGAATGACTCCCGGTGGATACAAGGTTACATATCTAGGATAAGGAAGAATCATGTCTCTTAACGCTCTTTCTCAGATGCGCCACTCTGGCGGCCTCGTTGCACGCGTCACGGCTTGTGTTGCACAGGAGGGAGAGGCGCAGCCTGAGAACTGGGTTGTATCGAACCTCTGGAAGGTTACTGCTAGGTCTGACTGGATTCAGGCCTGGGCGTACGCCGAGGAGGTTAAGACTGTGAACGTCAATCCTGACACAGGACAGCGTGACGACGTTATCACTGACGCGATGATTCTGGCTGCCGTTCAGGCCGTTCGCGGCACGCCAGCGTAGTGCGGTCCTTGACCGTCGCAACACCCCGCCGATACCCTGCGAACCAGAAGTAACTAGTTGGACACTTGGAGGTCCAGATGAGTACTACAACCGTTAGCACCTCGGTAGCAAACCCGATCCGAACAGGCGTCCAAGGCGGACTGGCATGGGCCGTCACCGAGGGCCTCGATGCCTTCGGCATCATCCCGATGGATGAGCGCCAGTATGGAGTGAGCATCGTGCTCCTTGGGGTTCTGTTCAGCTTCATCCAGAACGTCGTCGAGAACTACCTTGGCAAGGGCTTCATGCGCCGCGTGCCCGAGCCCCAGCAGCCGATTCTGGACAAGTGACATGGCACTTTCACAGAACGGTTGGCGGGCGTTGACGCCCACTTCTCGCCTACTTCACTCGTGGGTGATTCCCGGCGACGGAACGAAGCTTCGACTTCGGAACGGGTCAGCCGGGTTTCTTCTCGTTCACCTTGCCACGCGGTTCGACAAGCGCGTCGAGGACTTGACCGAGCCTGTCTTGGACGACTGGGGCTACGCCTACAGGCCGATCCGAGGTTGCGTTGCTCTTTCCAACCACGCGTCCGGTACTGCGATGGACCTCAATGCTACTGATCATCCCCTCGGAGTGAAGGATACCTTCACCCCTGAGCAGGAGCAGATGATCCACAAGATCCTCCGCAAGTATAACGGGTGCATTCGCTGGGGCGGCAACTACAAGGGGCGCGTAGATGAAATGCACTTCGAGATCAACAAGCCGATGGCTGACTGTGAGCGCGTTGCCCGTCGCCTCCTTAAGTCTCAGCGAGGTAGGGAGATCCTCAAGGTCAATCCCGGTCAGCGCAGAGTTATCCTTTCGTGACGAAGTGGCTCCCGTGCCGAACAATCCAGAAAGGTATGTCAAGACCATGACCGTTAGGCGATGGGGAAGAATCTTGATGTATCTCGGCTTGCTCGGCTCGGGAATCTTCTCGGTTATCGAGCCACCAATCTTGATCGAATCACAGGCCACAGCAGTTGTGACCTCGGTATGGGCGTTCTTGATGGTGGGGTCAGCGGCAGGCTGCCTTTACGGCTCTGTGTCAGATCGCTGGATCGGTGAGTATTCAGCGCTTCCTCTGCTATTTTCTTCGCTAGGTTACTTTGGTTTTACAGTTTTAATATCAGCTTTCGAGCGAGATAGTGTTCCTGTACTTGCTTACGCTCTTACGATTCTAGCGTTTACGTCGGGGCTTGTAGCGCGTTGGCGAGACGTTCAGGTAATCAAATCGCAGGCAGTAGAGCTGGGGCGCACGAGTCGGGGAGAGTAAGCCGTGAACGTCAGTGAACTCCTGACGCTATTGCTCGGCGGTGGAGCTGTCGCTACTCTTGGCGCGCTATTTCAGGGCATTCGTTCACTTCAGAATGGCGCACGCACTCGCGAGAAGGAAACAGTCAAAGAACTTGTTAAGCAGCGCAAGCAGGCATGGATCGAGAGAGACAACTCGAACGCGCAAGCTGACTACTGGCGGCGCTGGGCGGCTATTGTGGAATACGAGGCGAGTCGCAATGGCTTGCAACTTCCCCCCAGGCCACCCGAGCCGACCGAGAAGAAGTACGAAGACGAAGAGAGTAATCAATGACCTCCAACGAAGATGAGTTTATGAACCATCTTGACAGGAAGGCCAAGCGCGGCGGGTTGGCTTGGATAGCAGTTGGGCTGGTTCTAGCCATATTGACGCTGGCCGTAGGGTTCTCTGTATACAACGCGGACCATGCCGAACAGGAAGTTGAAGATCACAAGCAGGAAGCGGTAATTCGGGATGTTCGCATCCGAAGCCTTGAGGATGCACTAGAAGCCCAGCGTCAACAGTTCAACGAATGTCGCGGAAAGAACGCGAATGCGCCGGGATGCAGGACTCCCGTTGCTCCTGAGCCGGAAAGCGTCGAGCCTGAGATCATCATTGGCCCACAGGGGCCTGTTGGCCTGATGGGGCCAGTAGGTCCGCAGGGGCCAGTAGGTCCGCAGGGACCACGAGGTCCGCGTGGCTTCATTGGAGCCAGTGGGCTCAACGGAGAGGACGGCAAAGATGGTGCTAAGGGTGATACGGGCATTGCTGGAGCTAAGGGCGACACCGGAGCAACTGGTCCGCAAGGCCCTGCAGGACCCGAAGGGCCGAGGGGAGCGCAAGGCCCCGCAGGGCCAGTAGGTCCTGCGGGGTCAGATGCTCCGGTTATTACTGATATCAGATTCACTGGCGATCCCAGTGCCTGCACACTTCAGATCACCTTGAGTGACGGAACTATCTACTCGCTTGAAGCGCCTTCAGTATTCTGCGCCAAGCCCTCCTGAGCGTTCTTAGTCGCCCTCTCGTCCAGCCGCTGGCGAAGCGCCGGGGTTGCCGGTGAACGAAGCAGCCACCATGTAGAGCGCCTCGCCTCGACTAAAGCCTGCGTTGACCCACTCGAGGACGGCCTCGTGCTGAGCCATCGCAAGTCCTCGCATCGGAGACATGTCGGGAAAGCCGGGGAGCGGCCTGCCCTCTTCGAGGGCCTGGCGAATCTGCTCCTCGTAGTCGTCACTTGCCGCCATTGCGACCCTCCATGATCTTGTCCTTCTCGTCCTGCGAGACGAACATGTATGTACCTACGGAAGAAACGTCTCCGAGGTAACGCTTGCGGCACTGGTCGCTGCAGACTCCGGTTCCACGGTAAGCCATCGTTTCGATCTTCGCACCGCACTGACAGTGCGTATTACTCCCGTAACTCACTTGAACTCCTTCTTCTCGGTCACCTTCGGTCGCGGAGATGACCAGTTGGTCTTGATGTAAGCCTGGATTTGACGTTGCTGGTCAGTCGACAGGCGCTTATCCTTCAGCATCTGATCAATGGACGTCACCGTAAAGTTCCCGTAGTCACGGGTGATCTCAGGTCCAACGATGGCTGCGACAGCATGAGCGTCAGTGACAGACCGGCGCGGCGTGGCAGTCATCTTGACGTTGAAGTTCTCGGTGTCGAACTCGAACGTGTCCTCCATCTCGGCTTGCTTGGAGAGCAGCGCATCGAGTTCTTCGTCGGCGTACTTCAGTGCCATGAGTTGAGACGAGATGATCAGCTTGCGGCGAGCGATATCGTCCACTGAGAGCCCGACCGGCGATCCACCTGCGATAGACTTTGTGAGTGACTCGCAAGTCGTCTTGCGAATGCACCACTTGCACTCGTCGTTGATCGTCTCAACGGTCTTGTCCTCGTCAGTAGCAATGATGCGCTCGGCGGCACGCTTGAGGTAGCGATATGTGTCGGCATTCTCGTCACGAGTAAAGACGACACCCACCGGAGCGTCGTGGCGCAGCATGTCGAAAGAAACCCAGATTCGCTTAGCCTTCGGCCACTTGATCTGCGCTGCCAGCGCGTACGCACGCGGCTGAATCTTGCGCTTCAGATCGTCAGGGTTGATTCGCGCTCGGATCGTCTTGTAGTCGACGACTTCGTACACATCCTCCTCGAGCCTGTCGGCACGGTCCCAAATGTAGTTGAAGGGGATATCGCCAGCCGAGGTCTTAATCATGAAGTTCTCCTTGACCTCGCAGGAGAGCACTTCATTTTCGAGGCCCGACTTATTCCTGTCATACCACTTCGCTACCAGCGCGGCACCGTCCTTGTAGGCTTCAGTGTCGAAGTTCGTCGTGTTAAACGTCTCGACGTACCCGATCTGATAGTACGCATTCAGGTGAGCAATGTCGTCCCACCCGACCTTTTTGTCGATGTAGACGTCCTTGACGAAGTGTTCCAGAGCGTAGTGAACGCTCGTGCCGATATCCGCTGGCTGACTCGATAGACGCGGTGTACGAAGAAAGTTCTCGTACTTCCAGCGCTCCATACACGACTCCGAAACAAGGATGCTCGAAGCCGACAGGGTCTTCGGTATCATGAGCGGCTCCCCAAGGGGCGCTCCAGCTTGTCAATCTCGCGGTACATGTCAGCGCGCTCAGTGTCGCCAAGTGATTCCCAGATCTCAGCGATCTCTTCTCGGGTTGTCCAGCGTCGATCAGCCATCTTCTTCGTCCTCCTCCTCGTTGGATGCAATCTTGCCAGCCCATATGCCATATGACGAGTTCGTTCTGACTCTGTAGTCAGCACACTCGCTACGGACTGGGCAGGTAAAGCAGATGATCTTGCCTACATTGTGCGAATGACCCTTGCCCGGAAACCACGGGTCGCGAGCCTTCGGATCTTCTCGTTGATTAGGAGCCTTGCCAGCGCAGGCTGCCCTGCTCATCCATTCTTCTGGCTCGAAGAGGAATCGAGCTTCAAAGGATCGCTCTGGCTGGGCTGACCAGCGTCCCCGTCCACAGGTGCTGGGGCAGGGTTGTCCAACGTCTCGAGCTCGATCGTCAGGGTCGACTCCGAGGAGGGCGCAGGCACCTGTGCAGACTCTGCTTTTGGGACCGTAGTTTCACGGTCGTCAGGCGTGTCGGCTGGAACAACACGGGGAGAGAAGTCGGCAAAGGCGACGCTGTCGTCTACAAGCGTAACTTCCCCACGCTGGATAATCTTGAAAGGCGACACTACCTTCGGCTCATTGTGTTCTTCTGACATTCTACTCTCCCGTTGAGGTCGATGGGTGGCAGTCCTTGACACCATACACCCGCTTGGCCCGCTTGCACTACCGGAGCCGCAATTGTCAAGGACTATCGGCATTGGCTTTAGCCGCGCAGCGAGCGCCCAAGCTTGTGCAGCAGCTCCTCGACCGACACAACTTCGGGATCAATAAGCTCAACGTCCCCGTTGATATACTTGACGACAATGTCGTACTTGGCATTCTCCATCGGACGCCTTTCGACCTTGATCGACATGATCCCCTTCTTGGAGATGTAATGATCCTTGGTGATCTCAACGAACTCAGCCATTGGAAATCACCAGCCACCGCACTTCGAAGTCATGTGCGTTCATCAGAAAAGATTCTCCTCACGCTCATGAAGAGCCTTGTTAGCTTCTTGATAATTAAACTCGTCATACTCGATAGCGACGGCAGAACGAGCACAGTTGCGAGCTGCGCGAACAAGTGATCCAGACCCGCCGAAAGGATCGACGAGGAAGTCACCCTCATCTGTGGATGCCTTAATGAGGGTTTCCAAGAGAGGCCCAGGCTTCTCGTGAGGATGGATAAGTTGGTTCGGCCTAAGTTGCGGAGTACGAATAACTGAATTGCGGCGCTTTGCCGACTTCGGCCTTCTCCCCTTTTGGAAAAAGAGAATGAACTCACAGCCCATTCCCCAAGGACATTCGAGATCTCCCATCCCTGGGCCGTCTTTTTCCCAGACCAAAATAGCCTTACGCTGAAAACTGAACTGTGGCATGAACTCATCAGTCATCACCATCCAGTCGGAGAGTACCTGATAGGAAGTAAAGACGTAGCAGTCTGAGTTGTCTGCCGTCTTGGGCAGTAGCACACTCATGACGTTCTTGAAGGTCTTGATCGCAACCTCAGGCGTCTCGTCGTTGGCGATCTTGCGGGCGTACTTCTTGCCCACCTCTGTAACGGCCATGTTGGATTGGTTGTCCACTCCAAAAGGAGGGTCGGTGATAATGCAGTCGATCCTACCGGGCTTGAACCTTTGTCCCAGCTCGGCGCTGTCCCCCAACCAAATGTCGTGAATTAACTTCATGCAGCACCCCTAAGATTCATCGTTGAAAGTTTTTCACATAAGGCAAGGTAGTATGGATCTGTGACGCGCTTGCCTCTAGTAAACGTGAGCTTGATCTTGCAAATCTCGATCAAGAACTTAACTTGATCCTGCTTTGTGATGCAGTACGGCTGGATCAGTTCACAGGCATCAAGAATAACTTGAGTAGCGGTCGGTCGCCATGTGTATTGCATCTTTCTGTTTCCTTCGGGAAGGCGTGGTGATATAGCGCCACCAGGAAACATCTCGTGAAGCTTTAGTATGGTAGGCTCATGTGTCATTACTACAGACAAGGCGGGTTGATAAGCTTGGTAGTCGTTTACCCGAGAAAGCTTTCTTACTCCGACGTAACCCTCGCCGTCAATGAGTCCAGCAAGCCACGCAGCGTCAGTTTCGCTGATCTGATGGACGAGCTTTGTCACGTTTCTTCTCCTTGGCTAGCCTAACGTTTTCTGCGTGTGCTTCAAGACATGCAGTACAGGGGTACTCGCCTTTCCTTCTGTGCCGATGATACGCCGCATTGGTGCCACAAGGCAAGAGTTCGCGAGGCTTCGGCTTTTTGTGCTTTGAGGACTTGGTTCGCTTCAGCTTGAAAGCGCTTTTCTTGTGATGCTTGAGCGGTGGCCTGCTTACGTTATTATTTTGCAGGATGCGCCAAACTGTGCGCTTGCTAACCTTGAACATGACAGACAACTCGTTGATTGTCCAGTCGTCTACACCAAGATATTCGTTGATCAGTTCGCGCTCTTGCTCGTCGGTTAGTAGCCGCTTAAAAGCCATCTCTCCGTGCCTCCAGCATCTCCTGAAACAGAAGACCACTCTTGCGCTTGTACCTCCTGGTGTGATATTCACCGTCAAGCTTCAGTTCGTAAGGCTCTAGTGTATTGAGTGCCTG
>Ga0265293_10001946_pt1 | contig 43333 bp, 43 predicted proteins | sample Munlanlewell138R_FD_192505 | JGI IMG/M metagenome (GOLD analysis project Ga0265293, IMG submission 192505) | Leachate microbial communities from a municipal landfill in Southern Ontario, Canada - Leachate well 138R | ecosystem: Engineered > Solid waste > Landfill > Unclassified | place: Canada...
TTCTCCTATTTAGTGCAATTGTATCAGTTTTTGGTTAAAATACTTTTATGAATAAAAAAATGACAATTACTTCCATACAAAAAACAAAAGGTGTGCGTCCTTTAGTGATGATAACGGCTTATGATGCGCTATTTGCTAGGCTTTTTGAGTCAAGCTCAGACATGATTTTAGTAGGAGATAGTCTAAATATGAGCTTTGCTGGCAAAAGCGATACTCTTAGTGCAACAATGGAGCAGATGCTCTACCATACGAATGCAGTTTGTGAGGGCGCAAAGAACGGTTTCGTTGTGTGTGATATGCCTTTTGGTACTTATGACAACAAAGAAGATGCTCTAAAAAACGCTATGCGAGTCTATAAAGAGACACAGGCTGACTCTGTAAAGATAGAAGGTGGAGAGAGTAGAGCTGATATAATCGAGCATCTAACAAGCCATGGCATCGCTGTTTGCGGTCATATTGGGCTTTTACCACAGTCTGTAAGAAGCGAGGGCGGTTATAAAGTTAAAGGCAAAGACAATATCCAAAGAGAGAGTTTGCTAAGAGATGCAAAGGCTGTTCAAAAAGCTGGAGCTTTTTGTTTGGTTATAGAGGGTGTAAAAGCTGAGGTGGCATCTGAAGTTGCTTCTTGTGTTGATATTCCAGTTATTGGCATTGGTGCTGGTGTAGATGTAGATGGGCAAGTTTTAGTTTTCTCAGATATGTTAGGGCTTTTTGAAGAGTTTACGCCTAAGTTTGTAAAAAAATACATGGATGGAGCATCTTTGGTTCGAAGTGCTGTAAAAGAGTATGCTGCTGAGGTTATAGCTCGAGAGTTCCCAAAAGAGGAACATACCTACTAATGAAAAAGTTGCTAATGGCAAAAATAAATGGATAGATTAGTTGAGATTGAGACTTTTTCGTCTGAAGAAGAGAGCATTGAAACCTCACTTCGCCCCGATGCTTGGAGTGAGTATATAGGTCAAGAGCAGATTAAGAAAAATCTCGGTGTTTTCATAGAAGCAAGTAAGAAACGAAACGAAGCACTTGATCATGTTCTCTTTTATGGACCTCCTGGGCTTGGTAAAACTACACTTGCACTTATAGTTGCAACTGAGATGCAAGCAAATATCAAAGTAACAGCGGCTCCTATGATAGAAAAAAGCGGAGATTTAGCTGCACTTCTTACAAACCTAGAAGAGGGTGATATCCTTTTTATAGATGAGATACATAGACTCTCACCAGCAGTTGAAGAGATCCTCTACTCATCGATGGAAGATTTTCGCATAGATATCATTATAGGAAGTGGTCCAGCTGCTCAAACTGTAAAGATAGACCTGCCACGGTTTACTCTTATAGGTGCAACTACAAGAGCTGGAATGCTCTCAAATCCTCTTAGAGACAGGTTTGGAATGAGTTTTAGAATGCAGTTTTACAACCCAATAGAGTTAGCACAAATCATCTCTCAAGCCTCTTTAAAACTAAACAAAGAGATACTCCATAGTGCAGCACAGGAAATAGCAAAAAGAAGCAGGGGGACTCCTCGTATAGCTCTTCGCCTTTTGCGTCGCGTTAGAGACTTTGCAGATGTTGCTCATGAGAATAATATAGGGCATGAAAGAACTCAGTATGCACTAGATGAGCTTGGCATCAACTCTTACGGTTTTGATGAGATGGACTTAAGGCTACTAAATCTTCTAGCATCTGCAAATGGAAGAGCTATGGGACTTAGCACAATTGCCGCGGCTTTGAGCGAGGATGAGGGGACAGTTGAAGATGTTCTTGAGCCTTACCTTATAGCAAATGGTTACCTAGAGAGAACCGCAAAGGGAAGAAAAGCTACAAGAAATACTTATGAGATACTAAACCTTACCATACCACAACAAGATGGGAGCCTATTTTGAATATTTCACAAATAGATATCTCGCCGATAGGCGTAGCTTCAGTGAGAGGAATTGAATCTGGACTTGTTCAGATTCAAGGAGACAGATATGATAACCTCTCGCCGATAGGCGTAGCTTCAGTGAGAGGAATTGAATCTGGACTTGTTCAGATTCAAGGAGACAGATATGACAACCTCTCGCCGATAGGCGTAGCTTCAGTGAGAGGAATTGAATCTGGACTTGTTCAGATTCAAGGAGACAGATATGATAACCTCTCGCCGATAGGCGTAGCTTCAGTGAGAGGAATTGAATCTGGACTTGTTCAGATTCAAGGAGACAGATAATAATGAAACCACAATACTTCGTAGCTATACTGTTTGCCACATCTCTTTACTGGATGTATCTGCTTTATACTCCTTTTTTACTAACTATAACCATAGCAGCATTGCTCGCTATCTCAACTGCTAATATTCAAGAAATTTTTTGTAAACTTTTTAAAAATCGACTCCTAGCGGCTCTTGCATCTAGCTTTTTGCTCGCAATTCTCTTTTTTGCTCCACTAGGATACTTTTTGGCAACTCTTACTATGAAGCTAAAGAATATTGAACCTCAAGCTTACCTAGAGATAGAGATATATATAAAAGAGTTTATTGCAAACCCTCCTGCATATCTCTCTTTTTTAGAGCCTTATGCTAAAGATGTTTTAAAAGAGTGGGATGTAAGTTCATTTGCCTCAAAAGTCATCTCTATTACAGGAACTATCGGCGCTTTTAGTGCTGGATTTTTAAAAAATGCATTTTTAATTATCATTTTTTATTTTTTCGCTCAATATAATGGTGCTTATATAGTAGAGTTTTTAAAGAGAGTAGTTCAGATGTCAGTAGAGGAGACAAGTCTTATAGCCAAAGAGATATCTTCAGTTATGAGCGTTGTTTTTTACTCCATCATTACAACTGCGATGTTTGAGGGAGTTTTATTTGGTGTAGCTATCTCTTTTATAGGCTACAATGGACTTCTATTTGGCATCATGTATGGTTTTGCATCTCTTATACCTGTAGTTGGTGGGATTTTGATGTGGCTTCCATTTATGTTTTATGAGTTCTCAATTGGTGAGACTTCAAATGCTATCTTTGTAGCTATTTACTCTATTGTAGTTATCTCAATAATTGCAGATACTTTTGTAAAACCACTCATCATAAAAGAGATAAATAACAGGATGTTAAAAGAAGATGACACAAGGATAAATGAGCTTATAATCTTTTTCGCCATCATAGCGGGACTAGCAACATTTGGATTTTGGGGTATGATACTAGGACCTGCAATAACAGCTTTTTTCTTAACTCTTTTAAAACTATTTGAGGCTAGGACAAAAGAGTGTGAGAATTCATCTAATTCTTATAAATCTCAGGATAATCATCTTTAAATCTCCTATGCAACCAAAACCAAGGTTTAGGGTTTTTAAATATCTCTTTTGTAAGCCAATCGGTTTGCATTTGAGTTGAGACTCTTATGTCTTCTTCTGCATCATCTGTTTTTGGCGGGATTATCTCATCATAAAATTTTATAACAAAGTTTTCATCATCTTCGGTATGAATCAGCGCAGGAATCAAAGCCGCATCAAACTTTCGTCCAAAGTAGGCAGTAGTCTTTATCTGACTTGTTGCTTTACCTAAAAAGTCAACGGTTATGGCTTCTTTTTTGTTTACATTTGTATCTATCAAAATTGCTATAGCTTCACCAGCGCGAAGGCGCTTTAAGATGCCTCTTGTTGCACCACCTCTCTCAATATACTCCATACGAGATTTTGAGCGAGAACTTAGTAAGTACTCTTCAAAATGCTTGTTTTTCATCTTTTTATAAACTATCATAATCGGTTCACGAAGAGCGCTGAGCATCGCTCCTGCAAATTCCCAAGAGCCATAGTGAGCAGTTACAAAGATGATGGGTCTGTTTTGCTCTTGAGCTTTTTTTACAACTTCATCATTGACAAAGCTTACTTTTTTTGCAAGTTCTTCAATACTGTAGTATCTTATCTCCATGGTGTGAAGAAAATTTAGAAGAAGTTGTTTAAATGAAGCCTTGGCAATATCTTGTATAAACTCTTCACTTATGTCATCTCCATAAACGAATTTTAGATTATCTCTTACAACTTTGTTATATCTCTTTGAGGTTTTATAAGCTATAAATCCAAGAGATATAAAAAAAGAGCGTCTGAGTTTTTTTGGAAGAGACATTAAAATTTTTTCTAAAAGTAAAAAAGCGTAAAATCCTATCATTTCAATAACTCCTTTGCTTTTTGTACAATATTTTTTACTTTTATCTCTGTGATGGAAAAGTCATTTTTATCTATGTGGCAAATATTTACTTTTGAGTCTGATTTTACAAATAAGTTTTTAGGAGTCTCATACATCATTCTACTTGTGGTTGGACCAAAAAGGGTGATGGATGAAATGTTTTGTGCCCATGCAATGTGCGTTGGCCCTGTGTCATTTCCTATAAGTAAATCAACACTAGAGATAAATGAGACTAACTCAAAGAGAGATAGTTTTGGAGCAAGGATGGCAGAAGTGGAATTTTTGCAAATCCATAAAGCATCTTCTCTCTCTTTTTCATCTCCCCAAACAATGTAACAGTTCTCTCCTAGCTCATCACAAAGCTGGGCTACTTTTTCTTTTGGGTATTTTTTTGATTCCCAAGATGCACCAATAACTATGGCTATGTTTTTTTTCTCACTTAGTGCATAGTTATCAACTTCAAAAACTCTGTCTTTTTTAAGTAGCATTGAGTCATTAATCTCAAATCCAAGTCCATCAGAGACTAGAAAAATGTTTCTTTTTACAATATTTTCATCATATTTTATATGTGAAGTTGTCTTATAAAAAAATCTTGAGAGTGGTTCTCTTGAAGAGTTTCTATCAAAACCATGTGTGTTTTTGCCAATTAGTCTTGCTACAATGCTTGATTTTAGCAGCCCTTGTATATCTATGATAATGTCAAATTCACCTAACGAGCGAAGCATTGAGATGGTTTTAAAGAGTTCTCTAAGGCTTTTTGACTTTTTTAGCTTTTTTAGGTTGATGGTGTGAACTTTATGCAGTAAAGGGTGGTTTTGAAGAAGCGGCGCAAATACTTCTTCTGTTATCCACTCAACTTGTGCATCTGGATAATTTTGGTGTATAAACTGTAACACGACTGCACTATTTACGATGTCTCCAAGTGCTGAGAGCCGCACTATGGCTATGCGTTTTATATCTTTTTTCATTGGCGTTATTATAACTAACTTCGCATAATAGTTTGTTTTTTAAGCTCGACTATAATCTCTTTTTGCCTATCATAGACATACTCCATAAGGATAGATTCATGTGTTTGATCTTCTTGTAAATCTACAACTATCTTGCAATACTCTTCATTACACTTCGTTAAAGTAACTTTTGCATTTAGTGCTAGTTTCATATACCCATCAGCAGAACTTTTGATAGGTAGAGTAAATTTCAGCTCAACACTTGTTGAGTTTAAGTCTTCAACGTGCTTAAAAAGTCTTGTTTTAATGGCTACAGAGTTCATAGAGATATCTAAAATTTCTCCATTTAATGAGCCCTTGTTTGTTACTAGAGAGATAGGCGTTCTTTGAGAAGTAGTTACTCGACTATATGTTCTAGCATTTGCGCTTCCATTTTCAAACCTAAAGTTTTTTAAAAGTGCTACTCGTTTTTGAAAATCGATGAGTTTTACATCTGCTGTTATGTCTTTTAGAAAGTTTGGAGACTGAATAACGGTCTTTTTTTCAAAGTTCATAACCGTACCTTGAAGTTGCTCAAAACTTACATATATTTCTTCTTGAGTTTTTTTGACAATGAAAGAAGGGGTGTTGATACATAAACCTTTGTATATATTTAGAAGTTTTATGGATGTTTTGTTTGTAAAAGTTGATTGTAAAAGTAAGTCTATTGCTTTTTCATCGTCAAGTTCACTGTCGATGTTTATAATTCTATGTATTTTTTTAGTCTCTATATTTTTGGCAGAAATTTTTTCTTTTGAAATATCTGAAATGATTTTTAGTGCGTCGTTTAGTTCAACATCATTTACATCAAAAACATGTAAACCAATGATGGGTTTTATCTTCTCTTTGGAAGTGTATGTCAATATGTGTTTTTGTATGCTTTGAGCCTTTTGCTTTGTTGCTTCAAAGTCAAGTCCTTCAAAAAGAGTTATATAGAGTTTACTGTCATATTGAGCAAGAAGTGTGTGAGCATCTATGTCTAACTCAACTTGTAGAAGTAAGTCACCAATAGCCATCTCAATCTCATACTCACTCCAAAACTGACGTAGACTCTCCATATTTTCAATGCTTATGGTTATGATGGAGTAGATATTAGTAGAAAAGTTCTTCTCAAGTAGTTTGTCTTTTAAGACTTCTATAAAGTAGATGCGGCTTTTTATAAACTCAATCCTTTTTTGTTTAATTGGAGTGTTTTGCAAAGCTTCTTCGACAAATATATACTTTTGTGAGCTAAGTGTAGAACTTATACTTTTGATTTTATATCTTTTTGAAATCTCTTCAAATGTGATATTTTCTTCTTTAGAAATATCTTCTTTTAAAAAAAGTTCCAAATCAATCTTTGAGCAAAAATTTAAATCCAACATATATAAATCTTTGCACTTAAAATCAGTAAGTAGCTTCTGGCTTGCAAAAATTAAGTTATTTTGCTCAAATGACATAAAGGAGAAGTTTTTTGAAAATGTAGTTGCTATCTCTTTGTTTTGAGAAGTTGTTTGTGTTAAAAGAATATCTGCTCTTATATCAGAGATGATTTTTGTAGTTTCGTGTTTTGGTGTAAAAGTATTTTTTACATTTAAAAGAGATGACAGTTGAAAAAGCATTAAGGTGTGCAGATCATCTATAAAAAAGTATATCAAAGATTTTTTTTTGTTAATAAGAAGTTTTCTTATATGAAGTAATATATCTTTTTCTAGCTTGTGTATCTCTACTAAATATACATCAGCTTCTTTAATTTCCTGTGCTTTACTTATATCTATCATCTCGCAAGATTCAAAAGATTTAGTGACGTCAGATATTTGTTTGGACACAGCGGTATAAAAGTATAGGTGAATCAATTTAAATACCTTCTGTGATTTTTAGGCGATTATAGCATATATTTTAAAGCAATCCATAAGTCATAAACAAGATATAGAGATATGAAAATATATCATTATGAGCAGAAAGTTATGTAGCCTTTGGTATAATTGCAAAAATTTAAACATAAGGCGTGCCAATAGATGGTTGCATCAGATATCCAAGACTTTGCAGAGGGACGAACTAAAGTAAGAGCTTATCTTTGCTATCTTTTTTCTAGGAACATTCCAAATAGGCTTCCATCCCTTACAAAAGAGATGATAATTCCTCGACTTTTAAAAATAAAAGCGGATTTAGAAAACTGTGAAGGAATCTATCTTTTAGATTATAAAGGTGTTCAAATATCGCCAACCTATACAGCATCTAAAGAGATTGAGGGTGATATAGGAAAGATTAGAGCAGATCGTGCCTACTACTACCGTGCAGTTAGGGAGGAGAGATGTACTATAACCGATCCATATCCATCTCTGATAACTCAAGATTTAACAGTTACAGCATCTCAACCAATCTATAACGAAAAGAATGAACTCATCTATGTAGCATGTTTAGATATGCCTCTTGAAGAGGTTTTAAAGATAGCTCAACTAAACACGTCAGATGCCTTTTTTACAAAACTATTTAAATACTCTTATGCAATGTTTGCTTTTGCGCTTATAGCAGTTGCAATATTTCTTTTTGCTCATGGTGTTAAGAGCTTCTTTACTAATGAGATAACCGTTTCACATCTAGTAGTAGATGATATGTTTAAGGCAACTATTTTACTCACCCTATCTTTGGCTATTTTTGACTTGGCAAAGACTCTTATAGAAGAGGAGATAATGGGACGAAATAAAGAGCAGGACATTTCAAGACCGCATAAAACTATGGTTAAGTTCTTAGGTTCTATCATCATTGCACTCTCCATTGAAGCACTGATGTTAGTCTTTAAGTTTGCCATAACAGATCCGCAGATGCTTATGTATGCTATGTTTATCATAGGCGGAGTTGCACTTTTGATAATAAGCTTAGCAATATATATAAAATTTACAAAATCATCGAGTGAAATATGATAGGAATTGTTGATTATAAGATGGGAAATCTAGCAAGTGTTCAAAATGCATTTTCAATACTTGGAGAAAAGACAGTTATAGTGTCTGACCCAGAGAGATTTAAAGAGTATGATAAGCTTTTACTGCCTGGTGTTGGCGCTTATGGAGATGCAATGAAGCATCTAAATCAAAGAGGTATGGTTGATGCTTTAAAAGAGTACGCATCAAGAGGAAACTATATGATAGGCATCTGCTTAGGTATGCAGCTGCTCTTTGAGAGTAGTGAAGAGTTTGGAGATAACAAAGGTTTAGGTCTTGTAAAAGGAAGAGTAAAAGCTTTTGATAAAAGTAGATTTCAAGAAAATCTAAAAGTGCCACATATGGGTTGGAACAGAATGTTTACATCAAAGCATGCAGTATTTGAAGGCCTAGATACAAACCATTACTTATACTTTGTCCACTCATATCATGTTGAATGCGAAGATGAGAGAGATATCATAGGTAAAACACATTATGGATACGAGTTTGCATCAGCAGTAGCTCATGAAAACATATTGGGGATACAACCACATCCAGAAAAAAGTCATAAAAATGGTTTAAAGATTTTGGAGAATTTTATTAAATTGTAGTTGCTTCTTGTATGTATTCCCACGCAGAGCGTGGGAACGAGGGAGGTGTGACGCATGTTTGTGGTCGATTTTAAATATATACTCCACTCGCAAGAAGATGGAGTGAGAGATAAATAGTAAAAAGGAAAAAAATGACTCTATATCCAGCAATTGATCTAAAAGATGGAAAGGCTGTAAGGCTTACAAAAGGACTTATGGATAGTGCTAAGATCTACTCAGATGAGCCGTGGCTTTTAGTAAAGAAGTTTGAAGAGATGGGTGCGAAGTGGGTTCATTTGGTTGACTTAAATGGTGCTTTTGCAGGAGAACCTAAAAATTTAGAGCAGATCGTAAAGATACGACAAAACTGTAGTGTAAAACTTGAGCTCGGTGGTGGCATCCGCGATGAAGAGACTATCAAAAAGATGCTAGAAATTGGCATAGATAGAATTATTCTCGGCTCTATAGCTGTTAAAAATCCAGAATTTGTAAAAGAGATGGCTGCTAAGTACCCAATAGCCGTAGGCATAGATGCCATAGATGGATATGTGGCAGTTGAGGGCTGGGGAGAGGTAAGCACTATGCTAGCAACTGATCTTGCAAAAGAGTTTGCTAATGCTGGTGTTGAAGCTATTATATGTACAGATGTTGGCAAAGATGGAACACTAAGTGGTGTAAATGTTGAGTTTACACTAGATATTGCAAGAGCTAGTGGAATTAGTACAATTGCTAGTGGTGGTGTAAAAGATATAGGCGATATTGAAGCACTGATTGCAACTAAAGAAGTCGATGGTGTTATCATAGGAAAAGCTTACTATGAGGGAACGATAGATTTACCAAAGCTATTTAAAAGCCTCAATTAATAGTAAAAAAACGAAAATTTAGCTATTATTTGATTATAAATTTTGCAAATATATTATAAAAAAGGATTTCAATTGAAATTACTTGTTGTTGATGATAGTTCTACTATGCGACGTATTATAAAAAACACTTTAGCTCGCTTGGGATATAAAGATATTTTAGAGGGAGCTGATGGTGTTGAGGGTTGGAATCAAATGGATACAAACCCTGATATCGATATGTTAATCACCGACTGGAATATGCCTGAGATGAATGGCCTAGAGTTGGTTAAAAAAGTTAGAGCTGATGCACGTTTTAAAGATACACCGATTATCATGGTGACGACTGAAGGTGGCAAGGCAGAAGTTATCACGGCTTTAAAAGCTGGTGTAAACAACTATATAGTAAAACCATTTACTCCTCAAGTGCTAAAAGAAAAACTTGGTGCAGTTATGGGGATAGCTTAGTAATGCAAGATTACTACTACGAGTTAGTAGTTAAAGTCTCATCACACAAGGAACTTTTTGCAGACTTCTTATCCGACACAATAGATGTTGGGTTTGAAGAATCTTCAGACGGTTTTACTATAAGAAGTGAAGATGAACTTGAAACTATCGCTTGGGGACTAGAACAGTTTTGTGAGGCTCTGCAAAAGGCTTTAGGCAAAACTATAGAACTTGAATATACGCACAAAAAACTTAAAAATAGTGACTGGGTTGAGCTTTACCAAAAAAGTATAACTCCTGTAGAGATAGATAAGTTTTACATACATCCAACATGGGATGCTCAAAATCCAAATCTAATAAACATCGCCATTGATCCAGCTCTTGCCTTTGGAACTGGACATCACCCAACTACAGCTTCATCTCTTAGAGCAATATCAAAGTATGTAAAAAAAGGTGATACTCTAATAGATGTAGGCTGCGGAAGTGGGATATTGGGCATAGGAGCTATTAAACTTGGAGCAATTGTAGATGCTTGTGATACTGACGCAGTTTCAGTGCAAAATTCAAAAGAAAATGCAGAGTTAAATAAAGTAGAATTTTCAAATATTTGGGAAGGTTCTTGCTCACTAAGTGATAAAAAATACAAGGTAGTTGTAGCAAACATAGTCGCAGATGTACTTACATTTATAGCAAAAGACTTAAAAAATGCTCTTGAATATGATGGAGTGCTAATATTGTCAGGTATTTTGGATAAGTATGAGAATAAGGTTTTAAGCTTCTACAAGGATTGTGAGATACTTGAACGAATAGCAGTAGATGAGTGGGTAACACTTGTCTTAAAAAGAAAATAAAAAAAGAGATAAATAATGCCAAATAAAAATAACAATGAGAACAAAAATAATAATTTTTTTAACAATAACCCACTAATAGCTTTTGCTATTTTTTCAGTGGCTATCATCTTACTCTTTAAAGCTTTGGTTGGTGATGGCGGAGGACTTGATGAGGCAGGAACTTCAAACAGAAAAACAAAGCAAGTAAGCTACTCTGAACTTAAAAGTTTAGTAGAAGCTAAAACATTAAAAGAAGTAAATATTGGGCAAACCTACATAAAAGCAGTTGGAAGTGATGGCACTATTTATACAACTAGAATTGTAAAAGGTGATACAAAACTCGTAGAGCAACTTGATAAGCAAGGTATTGAATATACAGGATTTAGTGAAACAAATTGGTTTACTGAGATGTTTGGCTGGTTATTTCCTTTTCTTATCATCATCGCAATTTGGATGTTTTTTGCAGGAAGAATGCAAAAAAGTATGGGTGGTGGACTCTTAGGCATAGGAAGTTCAAAAAAGCTAGTAAACTCTGAAAAACCAAATACAAAGTTTGATGATGTTGCGGGCGTTGAAGAGGCAAAAGAAGAGGTTCAAGAGATAGTTGACTTCTTAAAATACCCAGCTCGATATGTAGAGATTGGCGCGAAAATCCCAAAAGGTGTTCTCTTAGTAGGATCTCCCGGAACTGGTAAAACGCTTTTGGCTAAAGCAGTGGCTGGAGAAGCAGATGTTCCTTTTTTCTCAGTAAGTGGTTCTAGCTTTATAGAGATGTTTGTGGGTGTTGGTGCAGCTCGTGTCCGTGACCTGTTTGAGCAAGCAAAAAAAGATGCTCCAAGTATCATCTTTATAGATGAGATAGATGCCATAGGTAAAAGCCGTGCAGCTGGTGGAATGATGGGTGGAAATGATGAGAGAGAACAGACTCTAAATCAACTCCTAGCAGAGATGGATGGTTTTGGAACAGATACTCCTGTTATCATTTTAGCCGCTACAAATAGACCTGAAGTACTAGATCAAGCACTACTTCGTCCAGGTCGTTTTGATAGACAAGTCTTAGTAGATAAACCAGACTTTGAGGGCCGCGTGAAAATCCTAAAAGTACATATGAGAAGTGTAAAAATGGATGAAGATGTTGAGGTTGAAGAAGTAGCTCGTCTAACCGCTGGACTAGCAGGTGCAGATTTGGCAAATATTGTAAATGAAGCTGCCCTTTTAGCTGGACGAAAGAGCCAAAAAAGTGTTAAGCAAAAAGACCTTTACGAGGCAGTTGAGAGAGCATTAGCTGGACTTGCTAAAAAATCTCGCAGAATTAACCCTAAAGAGAAGAAGATAGTGGCCTATCATGAGAGTGGTCATGCACTGATGGCTGAGACAACAAAGGGAGCTAAAAAAGTTTCTAAAGTCTCTATAGTTCCTCGTGGACTTGCAGCTTTAGGTTACACTCTAAACAAGCCAGAAGAAAACAAATATATGATGCAACGCCATGAACTATGGGCTGAAGTTGATGTTCTTCTTGGTGGTCGTGCTGCAGAAGATGTCTTTTTGGGTGAGATATCGACTGGTGCTGGAAATGACCTTGAGAGAGCGACAGATATCATAAAATCTATGGTTCAAACATACGGGATGAGTGATGTAGCCGGACTTATGGTTTTAGAGAAGAGCAGACAGTCATTTTTGGGTGGCGGACAACAATCTACTCGCGAATATAGTGACAAGATGGCCCAAAATATGGATGAGTTTATAAAAACATCCCTCTCTCAAAGATATGAAGAGGTTAAAGCTCGTTTAGAAGAGTACAGAGAAGCTATTGAAAGAATGGTGAAACTTCTTTATAAGAAAGAAAACATTACAGGCGAAGAAGTAAGAGAGATTATTGTTAATTTTGAAAAAGAACACAATATGGACTCAAAAGTAGAAACTTCAGTTGATGATATAGCAGAAGAGTTAAAAGAAGATGCAAAAATGTCTAAAAATAATATAAACAAAAATAGTGAGAATGATGATGAACAATAATCTCCTACCAATAGCTAAAGAAGGATTTAACCGCATAGGTTTTACCTTTTTAGTATTTATTATTTTTAGTATATTTGATTTTGATTTTTTTGAATTTCTCTCTTTTGTAGCGGTAATTTTTATGATATTTGTATATAGAAACCCTGAGAGAATGTCTCCAATCCTTGAAGTAAAAAGCGTAGTCTCTCCTGTTGATGGAACTGTTATTTCTATAGATGAGATAGATGATAGTGAGTATGCCTACAAGATAGAGATAAACAGTAGTTACTTTGATGTCTCTCTACTTCGCTCACCGCTAAGTGCCACTGTTAAGTCTATAGATTTAAAACATGGTGCAAAGCTCTCAAAAGATTCACCCTTAGCAAAAGACTTAAATGAGAGAGTTGAGATAGTGTTTGAAGATAGTTTTAAAAACTCTGTTAAAGTAAGACATATGTTAAAACAAAGTTTTGATAGAATAAAAGTAAATTTAAATACAAAACAAAATACTCTTCAAGGCGCTAGATATGGCTTAATGGTAAATGGTATAACAACTATATATCTACCTCAAAACTTTAGAGTAAACCTTAGTATCGGACAAGAAGTCGATGCATCACAATCATTAGTAGGGTATTTTTCATAAAAAATGCGAAAAACTCCTACTAAACTAATCTATATCCTACCAAATCTATTTACTGCTGCATCTATTTTTTCTGGAATATTTAGCATTGTCAGTGCTATCAATGGTAACTTTGAAAAAGCTGCATGGCTTATCATGCTATCACTTATCTTTGATGGACTTGATGGAAGAGTCGCTAGACTTACTAACACTTGTTCTAAGTTCGGAGTAGAGTTTGACTCTTTAGCTGATATGGTAGCTTTTGGAGTTGCTCCTGCACTTTTGCTGTACTTGTTTGTAGGATATGAGTTTAGCCGTTTTGGTATAGTTGTGTCGGCCCTTTTTGTTATATTTGGAGCTATAAGACTTGCAAGATTTAACGTTATGACAACTACTAGTGAGCCATCAGTCTTTATAGGTGTTCCGATTCCAACTGCTGCTGTATTTATCTCTTTGCTTGTGCTTTTGTTTAACAAGTACAGCTTCCATCAGGACTATGGTGTTGTATTGCTCTTATTGGCGATCTTAGTGTCTATGCTTATGATTAGTAATATTCGCTATCCTAGCTTTAAAAAGATAGACTTTACACCAAAACATGCTATGAAATTTTTTGTTATTATCTTAATATCTTTACTAATGATATTTATGTATCCCATAGAAGGGTTTTCTTTTATATTTATAGTCTATATCTTATATGGTCTCATAAGAGCCATTATCTTACTTCCAAAGAGATCTATAAAGAAGTAACTCGTCTCTTTAGTTCTTGCTCTTTTTCAAAAAGAAGTTTGTCTAGGTTGATATCAAAGTTAAAATACTCAGAAGAAAAGCCATTATCTCCTATCCTTGAGAACTGTATAGATGCACCTTGGTTATTTTGCACTTCAAGATATAAGAGACCAAGAGCGTAGCGACTCTCTGTAAAACTTCCATCTTTCATCTTAGATAATTCAAGAAGTGCTATGGCATTTGCATGATGATTTGCTGCTGTAGAAGCAACTGCACCTAAGAAGAGAGTATAAGCATCCCTGACTTTTAGTTCGTCTATAAGATGATTATATAGAGTATAAGATTCTTCATAAGCACCATCATACAAAGACGCAAGAGCTAGTGCTGCTGTGATTTCATGAGTTTCACCCTTCGTAGTTTCTAAAACCTCTCTAAGTTGTTTTCTAAGGAAAAAAAGTTTACCAGTGATTAGATTTTGCTGAGTATATAGATATCTTGTGAGATATGGACCATAATAGAGATCGTTAAAGCTAAATTTTTGTACTTTTAAATAGTTTAAAACTTCATTTGCATAATCTTTTGGTTTTAAATCTATAAAGTGTGCACCAATATACATCATATGAGGAACAATCTCGTTTGGCAACAGCAGAGTAAGTTTATGGGATGCTTTTTTTGCGATATCTTGGTTATTTAACTTTAGAGCTATGATGGTATCAAGAGCAAGATAGAGTGGCTTATTTTCATAATCCTTATCGAGCCAATCTGAGATAGAGAGAATATTATCATGGCTTATAGCAAGAAGTGTATTGTAAAGATCTATCTCTTCACTAGGTTCTTCTAGCAAGATGGAGTCTTTTAATATAGTTGCTAAGGTTATATTTTCTTTGTTTGTAAGCTGGCTTGTCATGATTGCATAGATACCAGAGAGATAGTTTTTTGCATCAAGATGATAAGAGCGTAAAAAGTGCTCATGTGCTTTGTCAATATTTCCCATCTGTGCGTAAGTTAGAGCTAGATTGTATTGCAAAATAGAGTGCTTTGGTTGGATTAGTGCTAATCTTTGAAGCTCTTCATTTGCATCTCTTAACTTAAAATTCATTGCATTTTTGATAGCTTTTACTATACCTTGATTTACGTTTGATGACGAAGCACTTTTTTGGAGATACTCTTTAGCGCTCGAGATATTGTCTATATATATATTTGCATTTCCTTTTTGAATATTGCTAATTGTCTGATCAGCATTAAAAACTTTGTATGGAGAGAAATAAAATATTTTAAGATAAGTAAACTCTCTTGAATTTTTTAGTTTATTTCTATATCTAATCTGAGCTTGAAGTGGGTCAAAAAGAGACTCTTTGAGTTTTACAGAGATAGGGTAGGGCTTGTAAACTTCTTCTGGGAACATATCTGTGATGTTTTTCAACTGCTTGCCTGCTGTGTTTATACGTCCTGCTTTTAGGTTTATATAGATTTGTGCAACAGAAGCTTTGACTGGCTCAATATTTCTAACAATAGCCTCTTCTAAATGTTTTAATGCAAGAGTTAAATCACCAATCCTTGCGTATAACAGGGCTATACTAAAAGAGTCGATTGCATTAAAATCCTCTTCCATTGCTTCAATAGCTTTGTCATTATTAGAAAAGAGGGCATTTATCTTTGCTCTTAGATTTTTTTGGGTTGTAGCATACTCATTACTAGTTGGATTTTCTAAGGCGCTTAGAGCTTCAAGATAATTGTTTTTATAGTAGTTTATGAGTGCGTAGTAGTAGGAATACTGGTCTGATGTTTTCTCTTTAGGAAGATAAGCATAAGCTAGATCTATATAGTACTCAAAACTTTTTTTATCCTTTAGATGTAAGGAACAAACTGCAGCATTGATGGCACTTACACATCTTTTTTCATCATTTACTATAGCTTTTTTAAAAGTTTGTAAAGCTAGGTCATAAGTTTTGTCTTTAAGTTGAGCTACACCGAGGTTATAAACAGAGATAGCTTCACTATACATTGCGATTTTTTCATATAAAAATAGGGCTTCACCCTTTGAACCAGTTGAGTATAAATAGTTCGCTTTTGCAATCATATTTTCAAGTTTTGTAGGTTCTATGGGTAAAGTAGCATTTTCATTAAGTTTAGACTCAATAGGATCAAAGGAGAGATTCTGCTCAATCTTAGAAGGCTTTAAAATAAAAAAAAGTGCAATAGCTATGATAAATATAACAATCGTAACACCAACGGCCAAGATGATAATTTTTTGTTTTTGTGAAGCTTTAAACCCATCAGAATCATCTGGTAGGCTTGATGGAGACTCTATTTGAGCAGCATCGCCCTCTTCAATAATGATAATATCATCAAAATTCTCAGCCATCACCCACCCTGTTTTAATACTTTATATAGCAAAAATAGTACCATAATCTTTAGTCAAAAGAAGTTTAATGGGTTTAAATACATTTTTACACAACAACATCACAATAGTTGCATATAAAAAATCTTTAGTGATGGTGCTAATTAATAAAAACAACAAAAAGAAAGATGCTTAATACATAGTGTAGCGCTTAAAGAGTATATATTTTTTCGTCGTTTTGTTGATTGTCGATTTTAAATTGTAACTTGAGCGTGGTCAAGCTTATAAAGCCCAAGAACACTCTAAGATAGATTTTTTAGCATGTGTATATATTCATGATTTGAAAGCTTTAAAATAGTGTTCTTTTTAAAGCCTATTTTTTCATATAAGCTAAGAGCTACAAGATTTTCAACATCCACTAAAAGCGATAATTTATCAAAACCCAATGCTTTTGCCTTTTCTTCTATAAAAGCAAATAACCCTTTTGCAATTCCACGACCTTGAAACTCTTCAAAAACACTTATAGTATCTATATAAAACTCATCTATAAAGCACTCTTTATCAAAAGAGTCTAAATAAATATCTTTAGAAGCTAGGTGTTGAAGCATAGGATTGTCAAGCTCATTTACTCTATTTGAGTCATAGGCTATTATAAGTCCTGCTAACTCACTTCCAACTTTATAAGTGCAGATATTATTGTAGCTTAGTCTATTTATGTCCATAGAGATGTAAAAATCTAAAGTCTCTAAAATCTTCTTCTTTTCATTTTCTCCTGTAAGAGTATTTGCGATTTCACCAATAGCGTTTACTATAAGCGTAGATAGATTTTTATCTGTTTTTTTTGCTTGTGTTATCATTTAGTTATTTACTTTTATAATTTAGTGTTTTGAAGAATTATTAAATCACATCATAAATCAAGTTCAATATGACACGTGTGCGGTCATGTATTACTTGAGGCAGAATCTAGTTTATGGATTACTCAGAGGATTTAATTTTATCTATACCTTTACAACCTACTTTTCATTACCTTTAGTTACTTCGCTTAACAATGTTGTTAAGTATAGTAAAACCTGCATGAAAAAGCTTTTTCATGCAGATAGAAGATTTTAAGATTAGAGACCTAAAGCTTTTGCTACTCCTGCACCATAAGCTGGGTCTGCTTTTGTGCAGTTGTCTATATGTCTTTGTTTGATAAACTCTGGAGCATCACCCATAGCTCTTGCAGTGTTTTGAAAAAGAACCTCTTGTTGCTCTTTACTCATAAGTTGAAATAACATTCTAGGTTGTGTGAAGTTATCATCATCCATCTCCCACCTATTGGCTCCGCCATCAATGTCAAGTGTTGGCTCAGCGAACTCTTTTTGCTCTTGCCACGCTTCATAAGAATTTGGCTCATACCCTACAGTAGCTCCAGCATTGCCATCAACTCTCATAAGTCCATCTCTATGGTAACTATTTGTTTCACATTTTGGTGCATTTACTGGGATGAGGTTGTGGTTTACTCCTAGTCTATATCTCTGCGCATCTCCGTATGAGAAGAGTCTTCCTTGGAGCATCTTATCAGGTGAAAAACTGATTCCAGGAACAACACTTGCAGGGTTAAATGCAGCTTGTTCAACATCGGCGAAGTAGTTTTCTGGGTTACGGTTTAGCTCAAACTCTCCAACTTCTATAAGTGGATAATCTTTTTTCAACCACACTCTTGTCAAATCAAATGGGTTAAATCTATAGTGCTTTGCATCTTCTTCGCTCATAATTTGGATAAACATTTTCCACTTTGGAAAATCTCCCTTTTCGATGCTCTCAAACAAGTCTTGTTGATGGCTCTCTCTGTTTTTACCAACTAAGATTTGAGCTTGTGCATCTGTTAAGTTTTTAATGCCTTGTTGACTCACAAAGTGAAACTTCACCCAGTTTCTCTCATTTTTATCATTGATAAAGCTAAAAGTATGACTTCCAAAACCGTGCATATGACGATAAGATGCTGGGATACCTCTATCACTCATAGTGATGGTTACTTGATGCAGAGCTTCTGGAAGGTTAGTCCAAAAATCCCAGTTGTTTTTTGCACTTCGCATATTTGTTTTTGGATCTCGTTTGACAGCATGATTTAAGTCTGGAAACTTGAGTGGATCTCTTAGAAAAAATACAGGGGTATTGTTACCAGCTAAATCCCAGTTTCCCTCTTCTGTATAAAACTTAAGTGCAAAACCACGAATATCTCTCTCAGCATCTGCGGCACCTCTCTCACCTGCAACGGTAGAAAAGCGAGCAAACATCTCAGTCTTTTTACCAACTTCTGAGAAGATTTTTGCCTTTGTGTATCTTGTGATATCATGCGTAACTCTAAATGTTCCAAAAGCACCAGAACCTTTTGCGTGCATGCGCCTCTCAGGAATCACCTCTCTATCAAAATGTGCCATTTTTTCAAGATACCACACATCTTGCATAAGCATCGGACCTCTTGGTCCTGCAGTAAGTGAATTGTTATTATCGGCGATAGGTGCACCAAAGACGGATGTAAGTTTTTTCTTCATTTTAGACCCCTTATTAAAAGATAATTTTTATCCTTTATGAGTATCTTATCATATTTCAAATAAAAATCAAAGATTTATATATTGTGTTTGAGTAAAAACTCTTTATAGTCACTAGCATTAAGTGGTTTAGAATAAAAATATCCTTGGATTTTTGGACAACCCTCAAGGAGTAGAAAATCTTTTTGCTCTTGAGTCTCTACTCCTTCTGCAATAATGTCTATCTGTAAGTTTTTTGCTATAGAGATAACAGAGCGAACAATAGCAACATCTTCTTTGTCATGTGGAAGGTCATCTACAAAACTTTTATCGATTTTTAGTTTATCAATAGGCAAGCGTTTTATGTATGCTAACGAAGAGTGTCCTGTACCAAAATCATCTATAGCGATACTAATTCCAAGTTTTTTAATCTCATTTAATATAAGTATTGTCGCCTCTGGATTTGCCATCATCTCTCTTTCTGTAATCTCAAGTTCTAATCTTGAAGCATCAAAGCCTGTTTCTTGTAAAATAGTTTTCAAGTCACTTATCATCTCTTTACCCTCAAGCTGTTTTGCAGAGATATTTAAGGATAGTTTTTTTATATCAATCCCGCTCTTTTGAAAATCCATCAATTGGTTCATAGTCTCTCTCATCATCCAAAGATCTATTTTTATGATAAGTTTTGTTTGCTCAGCAACTGGAATAAAGTCAGCAGGAGATACAAACCCTAGCTCTGGAGAATTCCATCTAATAAGTGCTTCAGCTCCTATGATTTCACCAGTAGAAGTATCGATCTGAGGCTGGTAAAATGCTTCAAACTGATTTTTTTGAAGTGAGGCTTTTAAGTTTTTATCTAAAATCACTCTATTGAGGGCAGATTCACCCATCTCTTCATTATAAAACTGATAGGTATCTCTTCCAAGTTCTTTAGCCTTGTACATGGCCGTATCAGCATTACTCATCAAGATATCGACATTAGAACCATCACGAGGATAGCAACTGATTCCTATGCTTAGAGTAACATTAAACCGATTGTTCTCGGACTCTATCGATTGCTTAGAAGAAGATATAATTTTTTCAACTATAGATATAACACTATCTTCAGTGACATTTTTTAGTAAAACTGCAAACTCATCTCCAGCTAGTCTGCAAACGGTATCTTCAGCTCTAACGCAATCTTTTAATCTACTTGCAACGCTTTTTAAAAGCAGATCACCAGCAGAGTGTCCATATGTGTCATTGATGTCTTTAAATCTGTCTAAGTCTAAAAATAAAATGCTAAAAGTAGAGTTATGCCTCTTAACATCTTCTATAGTGTTTTTTACAATTTCTAAAAATAATAAACGATTTGTTAAACCAGTTAGTGAATCATGATGAGCTAAATAAGTAAGTTCTTTTGTCTTACTTTTGACCATCTCATCAAGCTTTAAGTGTAGTTCTTTTATGAGATTTTTCTTAGATTGAAAGTATAAAAATAGAATATATCCTATAAATATAAGACCAGCTAATATTAAAAATAGTATATTGCGAACTTGAATAATATCATTCAAATTTATATCATCTAGATTATATGACAAAATAAAATGAGCTATTGGTTTGTTGTATTCATCATTTAGCTTATAAACACTCACGATTGAATGAGGCAAGATACATATATCTGAGCTATCACTACAGTTTATGATATCTTTTATGGATTGCATATTAAGGTATTCTAGTGTTTTTCCATCAGGGTTGTCATTCACTATAAAGTAGTTTTGTACGAACTTTGCTTTGTCTGCATATACTAATTGGTCTTTTAAAGATTTATCTATGAGTATGATTGTGTGTTCTTTGTTCTCTTGCATCTTTTGAACTATGGAGTTAAACATCCCAATCGTTTCAAATACCCCAATAAATACATCGTTTTCATAGATAGGAACCATCGTTTTAAGGGAAATAGCAAATTTACCAACACTAATAGAGCTTATGATTTGTGGTTTTTTTATCATTTTGTCTATATCTTTGCGAGCTTTTATTAAACTCCCATTTTTATCACTAAAACTTCTATAAAAACTTTTTCCCTGAGCATCTATAATCTGAAACCAAATATTTTTAAGGTTAGTATTGTCTTTTAATTTTAAAGAGAACTCTTTTAGGTTTATATTTAATTTATTTTTACTTAAAAGCGCATTTTTAATTTTTTGATCCTCAGACATCGCTAAAGAAATTTGCAAGATCGCATCTTGTTCTTCTTTTATCAGAGACTCTAAATGCGCTTTCATGTTTTTAGATATTTCTAAATACCTTTCATTTATCATAACTTCATTTTTATCAGATATAAGCATATATCCTATGAATGCAATCAGTGTTAATAATAAAATCTGGGATACTAATTTACCCAATGTGATAGTATTCAACAAAGTATCCTTTTTTTAAAATCGTTAATATAATTAAACCATAACAATTAAATTTATTATACCAAATTATCTCAAGAAAGTAGAATAATATCCATCTAGTGCAGGGTCTATAGATGAACTGATGGCTTATGCAGATAAAGTAAAAATGGAGAAAAAATAGGTTTGTATTTATAATCCTGCTTTAAACATTTAGTAACATCATAAATATAGAGTTAGACAAAAAGTTCAATATTGGTATTTACTCTAGTCATTGCTAAGTGTAAACCAATCTTTTTCATTAGTTGTAGGCAAATCTTTTTTAGCCGTTGCATCAAGGAGCTGTTTAACTACTTTAGCATTTTTAATAATATTGTTTATTGGTTCTGTTTGAGATAGATTAATATCTGAACGAGTAGTGTTTTTTGCGGTTTTAGTTAAAGGAGATATAGGAATCCAGTTCTCATTTGCAGATAAAGAAATTATTCCAAATAGTAAATAATAAAATAGCAAAGATTATCCTTATAAACTTTCTTATCTTTTTCGTTATGTTTTAATAAAAAATAATTCATATCTTGTAGCTCATATATCCTTTTTCTTAAAAATATGCATAATTTTCAGTTTCATTTTCGATGCTATATTTAGAATAAGTTTTTCTTTCATTGTATTTATCAAGCACAAGAGAAGATTCAGCTTCAATATATTGTTTCAGTGTTACAAATAATTGTTTTTCTTTTTTAAAATGTACCAAAGTACAATTTACAACTCTATTGTCATTATAAATGGTAACATCACAGATTCGAGCATTGCTATTTTTGATTTTTGTATCAGACCCTGTAGTATTTGTAGTTCAATGAGCAGACCAATTTTTTTCATATTTTCATTTGATGGTAATTCAAGAACTTCCATTACTCTTGCTACAACTTTTTTTGATCATCTGGAATTGAACTTACAGAATCTAGTGCATATATATTATGCACCAACAACATTATATGTAAAACAACTTTAAATACTCTCTTGCAAAATCTCTCAAACGCCAAGTGCTGGCGTTTGACTGCTCAAAAATCCTCTCAATGTACGTAAAATCTTTGATACTTTTTATGATTTATGTGAAAAAACAAAAACAGAACCAATACTCTTACTTAATGAAGCGGATCAGTTTTTAGGAGCAAGAAGTAGTGGAAATATCACAGGTTCAGACCAGATGCATAACCAAGTGCAAAACATCTTCCTTGAGCAGATAGAAAACTTCCGTGGAATGCTCATAGCTACGACAAATCTTTTAGAAAACATAGACAAAGTATTTTTACGTCGTTTTGACTACAAGATAGAGTTTAAAAAACCAGACTTATCACAAAGAGAGAGACTCTGGGCGATGATGCTACCAGAAAATGCACCTTATGAAAAAGATTTTGATTCTAAGAAACTTGCAAGCTACTCGCTCACAGGTGGACAGATACATCTCATCATAAAAAACACTGCCTATAAAGTTGCAGTAAGAGATGAAGCTCTTTTTGCGCTCAAAGATTTCTTAGATGAAATAAGCCGCGAAAAAGACGCAAATTTTGATAACGAAAAGTCTATGGGATTTTTAAATAATTAATATTTAGAGCAAAGCCGAAAAACTTTGCTCTAAGAAGAAGTAGAGAGTTTTAGAGAAGACAAGGTCCTCCCTAAAGACTGTTCATTTTCGCTAGAATCGCCTCAAGCTCATCATAATCTACTGAACCATCACCGAAGTTTATAGCAGCTCTTAGTGGCATTACTTTTATCATATTGATAGTCATTTGCTCAATAATTGCTTTTTTAGCTGGATCACCACCATCATCAGGAGTTTCATCTTTAAATAGTGTCTCTACTGCATCCCAAAGTGGTTGACATATTTTCATAGCTACAGGGTCTTGCATAACATCTGAAAAAGTAGAACTAGCAGTATATACTTGTGGTAATTTTACTGTTGACTCTACTGTAATAGTCTTTTGAGCCACGATATCTCTAGAAGATTTACCGATTAAAATATCAAACTCACCACTCTCTACGTGCCAATCTTTTATCTCTACATTGTAGTAAGCAAAAGAGCGTTTTGAGAGAGTAAACGTTACTGTTTTTGTCTCATTTGGTTTGAGTGAAATTTTTTCAAAACCTTTAAGCTCTTTAATCGGGCGAATAACTGTACTCTCTTTATCACTTACATAAAGTTGTACAACCTCTTTACCTGCAACACGTCCTGTGTTTTTTACATCTACTTTTACTTCAACACTCTCTGTGTCTCTTATAGTGTTTGCACTTACTTTAAGGTTTGAGTACTCAAAAGTTGTGTAGCTTAGACCATGACCAAATGGGAAAAGTACATCTGTGTTTTTTTTGTCATAGTAGCGGTAGCCTACAAATATGCCCTCGCGGTACTCAACGATGTCTTTTTCACCTGGAAAAAATAGGTAAGATGGATTATCTTCTAATCTTTTTGGAAAAGATTCAGCTAGTTTTCCACTTGGATTTACATCACCAAAAAGTATATCTACAGTAGCCTCACCAACACTTTGACCACCTAAATACAGCTCGATAATTCCCTTCGCACCATCAACCCATGGCATCTCAACTGGAGAACCATTGTGAAGTACAACTACTGTGTTTGGTTGTACTGCCATCACTTCACTGATGAGTTTGTTTTGGCAATTTGGAAGAGACATATGTGTTCTATCGTATCCCTCTGATTCAAAAATATCTGGTAGACCAACAAAAAGAACCGCTACTTTTGCATTTTTTGCAACTTTAATAGCTTCTTGCATGAGTGCTTCATCTACTTTGTCATCGTGAGTGTTGTAGCTTTGTGCATACGTGATATTTGAAGAGTTTTTCATAGTATCTAAAGCACTTGTAACTTTAAATGAGTTTATATGAGAACTTCCTCCACCTTGAAATCTTGGCTCTTTTGCAAACTTACCGATAAACGCGACGTTTTCATCTTTTTGTAAAGGTAAAATATCATCATTTTTCAAAAGAACAATACACTCTGAGAGGATTTTTCTTGCAAGTTGGTGATGCTCTTCTTTGTCATAAGTAGCATCTGGTTTTTTGTTTTGTAGGTATTTGTCATGAACATTAAGCATTCTGCCTACTGCTCTATCTAAGATTCTTTCATCTAAAGTACCATTTTTTACAGCTTGTACGATTCTCTTATCGTTTAAGCCTCTTTTTGATGGCATTTCAAGCTCTAAACCAGCTTTTAGTGCTGCTACTCTATCGTTTACAGCTCCCCAGTCACTTACAACATAACCATCAAATCCCCACTCATCTCTTAGTATCTCTGTGAGGTATCTTGGATTTTCTGATGCAAAAACACCATTTACTTTGTTGTAAGAGCACATTACTGTCCACGGTTTACCGTTTATAACAGCTCCCTCAAACGCCGCTAAATACATCTCTCTAAGAGTTCTCTCATCAATTTCCGAGCTTGAAGACATACGTCTGTGCTCTTGGTTATTTGCTAAGAAGTGTTTTAGACTTGTTCCAACATTTTTACTCTGTACACCTTGGATGTAGTCTGTAGCCATTTGTGTTGTTAAGTAAGGGTCCTCACTCAAAAACTCAAAGTTTCTACCACAAATAGGAGAACGTTTGATGTTTGTACCAGGGCCTAAAATGATTGCTACTTCTTCCGCTTGACACTCATCACCTAGGGCTTCACCCATAGTTCTAATTAAGTTTCTATCAAATGAAGATGCGATAGCAGCCGCAGTTGGAAAACAAACAGCCGCAACACTTCAACCAACACCAAGATGGTCACCACCACTTGCTTGTTTACGAAGTCCATGCGGTCCATCACTTACCATGATGCCCTCTACATTAAGGCGATCGATACTTTTTGTGAACCAGAAGTTTTTACCAGAACATAGTCCAGCTTTTTCTTCAAGAGTCATTTGAGAGATAAGTTTTTGTGTAGCTACTGGTAAGGGCTTGGGATCCACTTTAAAGGGAGCAATAACAGCTGATTTTTCACTATAACATCCTGCTAGATAGATAGCAGAGAGTGACTTGCCGAATATTTGAAAAAATCCCTTCTTTGAAGAGGAGATGTATCTTCTGTATTTTCATCACATTCTATGTTTTTTTCTGACATTAAATCATCCTATTGTTGAATTCTAAAAATTGTATGCAATTGATACTTAAATACATCTGAGAGCCACTTGCAGATTCCCACAAAAGCAGCTAATTTAATTTTTTAAGTAGTTAAAAAAGTTGAAATCTAATTTCAGATAAGTTATAATTTTTTACTACAAAAATTTAACAAAAAAGAGATTCAACTTATGTCTAAAATTATACCTACACTTTCAAAATGTGGCTTAAGGTCACAAATCTTGAAAACTCACTATTCCCTGAACTACGAGAGAACCTAAGAATAGAAGAATTTAGTTCTAAAGAGTTTAAGCTGATAAAAATATTAGATTTTGCAGAGATAGAAAAAAATATAATTACTACATCTAGGACAAATACACTAAAATCTAGAGAACAAATAGCAAGAGCATTTATAGCAAAATCCGTTTACAATTTTCAAACTACAAGTGATTTGAAGATAGCTGAGAAAACTCATGCGAAGTTTGTAAAAGAGTATCTATGCGAAAAGACATTTTTCTACAATGCGATAGATGCTACAAAAATACCTTTAAGAGAAAAAGCTGTTAAAAAAGAGAAAGTTGAGAAAGTAAAACATAAAGCAGGACAACCAAAAAAAGGTGAAACAAGAGAGCCATAAAACCAAAAAATTTAGAACAACAGTTAGAGATGCAAACAGTAAAAGAGATGTTAACGTTAGTCTCTCATGAGTGTGGAGTTGGTGTAAAACAAAATTTCAAAGGAAATATAGAAGTTTGGATAGGTGGGAAACTTCATATTAGTGCAGTAGATGGAGATATACCAATAACAGCATTTTACTCTGGTGCTAATGTTCATGATAGTTCAGTAGCTCTTCCTCTTATTCAAGAGACAAGTAAAAGAGTGAACTATTTATATGACTTGCAAGGTGCAGGATATGATGCTGATATTATTAGAGAGTTTTCAGTCAAACATAATCATAGACCAATAATAGATATGAACCCTAAAAACTCAAAAGAACTAAAAGCCAAAATAGAACTTGTGGAACACGAAAAAAAGATGTTAAATATTTAAATCAACATCTAAACTCAGATGAAAAACACTACAGCCAAAGAAGTATGGTGGAGAGAGTAAACAAATATCTCAAAGATGACTTTGGATGTAATAAAATTTATTACCAAGGAGCTGATAAAGTAGCCTCTGTTTTAGCATTTGGAATTTTATCTATCTGTATTCATCAGAGTTTAAAACTTCTGACCTAAAACAGAAAAAGAGTAATAAATATTTTTAGAATTTAGAACAAAAAATATAAAGCACGGAGTGAAAAAATGATATTTAAAGAAATTTAATAGATTTAGTGTAAAATTCATGATAAAAGAATCATAGTCATTTTTTAAAACTTAAAATGACGATGAATAAAAATTAGCTACTTTTAGAGATTGAATCTGCAAGTGGCTCTAAAAATAAGAATTTTATAAGGCTCTTTTTAATTTGAAACTAATACTACTTTAACGCATAAAAACCTCGAAATAGCTCGTGGTTTTTATGATTTTTTTAAGCTACATCCCCAAATAAGGCTTTAAAACCTCAGGAATAGTGATGCTTCCATCTTCTTGTTGGTTGTTCTCCATAATAGCTACTAGAGTTCTGCCAACCGCTAAGGCACTTCCATTTAGCGTGTGAACCATTGAATTTTTACTGCCATCTTTAAAGCGGATTTTTGCGCGTCTTGCTTGAAACTCCTTTGTGTTACTTACAGATGAGATCTCGCGGTAAGTGTTTTGTCCTGGTAGCCAAACTTCTAGGTCTATAGTTTTTGCTGCACTAAAACCTAAATCGCCTGTGCATAGGCTCACTAAGCGATGAGGTAGTTCTAGGGCTGTCAATATATCAGAGGCACACTCAACCATCTCAGTAAATATCTCATCACTTTTATCAGGATGTGAGATAACCACAAGCTCAACTTTGTGAAACTGATGCTGTCTTATCATTCCTCTTGTATCGCGTCCCGCAGCTCCTGCTTCTTTTCTAAAACATGAGGTATATGCAGTCATTTTAACGGGAAGCTCATTTGATGATAGTATCTCATCTTGGAAAATATTTGTTAGAGGAACTTCCGCTGTTGGGATTAAAAAAAGTTCTTGGTCTTCTATCTTGTAAAGGTCATCTTCAAACTTTGGGAGCTGTCCAGTCCCCTCTAGTGCAGCTCTGTTTACAAGTGCGGGTACGCTCACTTCAGTAAATCCGCGACTTCGGTTAAAGTCAAGCATAAAGTTTATAAGTGCGCGCTCTAGTCTTGCACCCATGCCAAAACTTACTGAAAATCTTGAAGTGGCAAGTTTAACGCCTCTCTCAAAATCTATCCAACCATTTTGCTCAGCCAGCTCCCAATGCTCTTTTGGAGTAAAGCTAAACTCACGAGGAGTTAGAACTTTTTTTATCTCTACATTGTCCTCTTCATCAGCGCCATCAGCTACATCATCATCTGGGATATTTGGAATTGACATCGCTATAGTCTCAAGCTCGGCATCTGCTATCCTTTGAATATCTAAGGCTTCAGCTATAACAATTTTGTTTGCATCTACTCTTCGCTTTAGTTCGCTTATATCTTTGCCTTCTTTTTTATAGATGCCAAACTCTTTGCTCATAGAGTTTTGAAGTGCTTGTAGTGCCTCAAAGCTTACTTTTGCCTTCTTTAGTTCTTGGCTTTTTTCTCTTAGTTTTTCTATAAGTTCAAGGTCAACACCTTTGCGGATAAGCTTAGCACTCATAGTATCAAAATCTTTTTGTAGTAGTTTTAAATCAATCATAATATTCCTAGTATATCCTAAATCAAGAGATGCAATTATAGCAAAAATTATAGTACAATGTTGAAATGGAATTTTTAAAGGACTTTTGTGGGATATAAAGCTAAATTTATCAATAAAATTGTTTATATGCTTATAATCTCTTGGAGTGCTTTAATGCTTATTGCATCAGTCGCTTCTATGTACAGAGACTATGATTATGCAACGCTTTTGGCAAAGAATGAAGCTGTAGTGAGTGTTAAAAAAGATGTTGCTTATCGTTTGTGGTTATCATCTCATGGCGGTATTTATGTGCCAATCACAGAAAGAACACCACCAAACCCATATCTTTCTCATATTAAAAATCGTGATGTCAACACATCAGCATCTCAAGAGCTAACTCTTATGAATCCAGCGTATTCACTCTCACAAATGATGAGAGACTATAGTGAACTTTATGGAACAAAAGGGCATATCACAAGCAGACTGCTAATGAATCCTAAAAACAAAGCCGATGCATGGGAAGAAGAAGCTCTTAAAAAGATAGAGGTAACAAAACAACCAACATATAAAAAGGCTGACATAGATGGAGAAGAATATTTTCGCTATATACAGCCATTACCAACCGAAGAGTCATGTTTAAAATGTCATGCTTTTCAGGGGTATAAAGTTGGAGATATAAGGGGTGGAGTCTCAGTTTCTATACCAATGAAGTGGTATTATAATGAAGCTTTAAAAAACATAGTTCTAAATACAGTGATTATACTTTTTATATATCTCTTAGGTTTAGGAATTATTTTATTTGGTAAAAGAATAGCTAAAAGAATGATTGAGAGTAAGGTTAAAGACTATGAACAACATATCTTCTCTTTGGTGAGTATTATAGAAAAAAGGGATACTTACACAGCAGGTCATATGCAAAGAGTAGCCAAATACTCAGTTCTGATAGCTAAAGAAATGGGCTTTAATGAAGAAAAAATAGAGGATCTCTACAGAGCTTGTATGCTTCACGATATTGGTAAAATATCTACGCCTGATTCTATTTTATTAAAACCTGGCAGGTTAAATAAACTGGAGTATGAGATAATTAAAGAACATGTTGTAGTTAGTTATGAGCTACTAAGCAGCGTGGATATATATAAAGAGATAGCTGAAATAGTTCGCCATCATCATGAGCATTATGATGGAAATGGTTATCCTCAAGGCCTAAAGGGCGACCAAATTCCTGTTCTTTCACAAATAATGACTGTAGCTGATGCCTTTGATGCAATGACAACTAACAGAATATATAAAGCTAGAAAGAGCGTTAATAAAGCTATAGAAGAGCTAAAAGAACTAGCTTCAAAACAGTTCAATACTCAAGTCGTAAAAGCAGCAAGCGTAGCACTAAAAGATATAGAACTAGAGCACAACATTACTCAACTGCCAAAGAGTAAGCTGGAAAAAGAGAGATTTGTATATTTTTATAAAGATCAAATAACTGGCATATATAACAAAGAGTATTTAGACTTTGTTTTAGCCTACAATAATTCAAACGAATTTAACATGAAGTATCTCTATGTAGTCTATCTTCATAACTTTAGTCAGTACAACACTGCTTATAGCTGGGGAAAAGGAGATGAACTCTTAAGTAAAGTTGCTAACAAGCTAGACTCTGCAAATGCAAATGATTTGATTTTTAGAGTTTATGGAGATGATTTTGTAATTCTTAGTGAAAAAGCTTGTGATATAGAGTCTCAAGTAAAAGGGCTAGGAGACATTTTAGCAGGAAGCGATATCTCTGTAACATACAAAAAGTTCGATATAGAACAAGAAAATATCACTAGCACAGAAGATTTAGAAAAACTATTTTAATATCTCTTTTGCTAGGTTAAACTGATTTGCACTCATTAAGTGTATCTTTGGATGTAGCTCTTTTATGGATTCAAAGAGAGTTTTACTAAGTTCAAAACCAACTTTGTACTCTTCAGCTTCGCCTCTTTTATTTGCAACTCTTAGCATCTCTATCCATCTATCTGGAACATTTATACCTGGAACATGAGCAGATAAAAACTGAGCAGTGCGAAGCTTTGTGATGGGAAAGATGCCTAAAATAAGTTCAGCCTCTTTGTACTTAGGCAGAGATTCTCTGTTAGCAGCTTCAATCAACTCTAGTAGCATCTTCGCATTTTCTACGTCATACACGGGTTGAGTAATAATGCCAAGAGCACCATGTTTTATCTTCTTTTGCATCTTTTTTTGAAGTGTTTTTGGATTTTTTGCATAGGAGTTTACAACTGCAAAAGGATAGATCTCTTGCGGCTTGTGCCCTAGCGGTTTTCCAGCATAACTCATCCCAGCATTAAAAGCACTGATGATATCTAGTAAAAGTGTGCTATCTGCTTCAAAAACACCTTTTGTATGAGGCTGATCTGAGATATTTGCAGGGTCGCCAGTAAGTGCTAAGATAGCACGAACATCAACTTCGTTAGCGCCTAAGAGATCTGATTGGAGTGCTATTTTGTTTCTATCTCTCATAGTCATAGTGGCTAAAACTGGCTTGTTAAACCTATCTTGAAGCATCTTTGCCGCAAAGAGCGAGTTGTACTTTAGTTTTGCTAAAGGGTTGTCTGTGGTTGAGAAACCATCGACTAAGTGCTGAAGTCCAAGTTCTTCTATCTTGTCTATAATGGGTGCAAACTGTGGCGAGTTTGAAGGAGTTGTCTCAAGCGTTATATATGTGCCATTTTTCAATTTATCTATAAGTTTTGTGAACAAAAAAAATCCTAAGTGGGTATAATTGCAGCATTATAACAAAAGAGAGCAATATAGATGTTAAAGTTAGCGGTTTTTGATTTTGACTCTACTCTTATGGATGGCGAAACTATCGATTTTTTTGCCGAGGAGTTGGGTTTAGGTAAAGAAGTGAGTTTTATAACAGAAGAGGCGATGTCAGGGCGACTTGACTTTTTTGAATCGCTTCAACAAAGAGTTAAGCTTTTAGAGGGTTTAGACTATAGCGTAGTTGAGAAAATTAGCCACAACTTGCCATATATGAACGGTGCAATTGAGACTATAAGCGAGCTTAAAAAAAGAGGCATGAGAGTAGTCTGCTTTAGCGGTGGATTTAGAAGTGCAACTTCATATGCAAAAGATATACTAGGTTATGATGCAGATTTTTCAAATGTACTGCACCAAAAAAATGGCAAACTCACAGGTCTTGTGGGTGGAGATATGATGTTTGGCTTCTCAAAAGGCGACATGCTACAAAGACTTCAAAATCTTTTAGCCATCAAAGAAGAGGAGACTCTAGTCTGTGGAGATGGAGCAAACGACCTTAGTATGTTCGCTCACGCTGGGACAAGAGTCGCTTTTTGTGCAAGAGAGATTTTGCAAAAAGAAGCAAACATAATCATAAAAGAGAAAGACTTAACAAAAATACTCGATGAGTTAAACTAAAGGAAAAACATAGATGCTACAAAACACCGTCTGGAGACAGTACAACAAAGAGAACAATTTTAGAGAGCTACTAGCAAGATTTTGCAAGATGGAGATTGAATCATTTATAGAAGATGACAAAGTTTTATATGCAATGTTAAAATCAAAACTCACAAAAAAAGAGCTTAGACTCTTTGCAATGGATAGCGCGCAAATGTCAAATGAAGAGCTAAAAGCAGGGTTAGAACTAGATGATGAAGAGCTAGAAATGGCGAAGTACAAACTATACAAAAAATTAAAACAAGACAAAGTCCGCTTAAGTTTTAGAGTCTCAACACTTGAGTTTGAAGCTTAAAAAATGTTGCTAAAGCTAAGGTTTTACCTTAGTAAAAGACATTTAAAATTTCGCGCTATTTAAGCAAAAGTGAGTCTGCTGCATTTTACTATTTTACCTGCACAAACTTTGCGATTAAGGGGTTGTGATCTGAGATTTTTTTAGTGTCAATCGCCTTAGCATGGAGCAGATCTAGGTTTTTGTAAAATATATGATCGATTGGTTTTTTTAAAAACTGTTTTATATGTTTTGCATCTTCTATGATAGCTCTTTGGTATCCTAAAGAGTACTCAAACTCTTCTAGTGCTCGAATCCTTTTGGCTCCCCAGTTGTTAAAATCACCACTCACAATCACAGCACAGTCTAAACCATATAGAAGTTCATAGAGCATATCAAGCTCTGCTTTGAACATCTTTGCATTTACAAAGTTTATGGCGTGAAGGTTTACGATGATAAGTGGTGAGCCATCTTTGAAGTGATGATGGGTGATAAGATTTGCCTTTTTTGTTGCTATGAAAAACTCTTTTGTTTTAGAGAGATGAGCTCTTTGATGAGTGATAGTTGCTTTTGAAGCGGTTAGTACTCCATATAGATGCTTTTTTGTCTCTATATTTGGTGCAGTTGCGTAGTTGTATTGGTCTATGATGATGTCATAAGATTTGTCTATTTTATACTCTTGAAAGAGCAAAAAATCAACAGAGTTCTCTTCTAAAAGCTCTTTAAGGGTGAGTTTAAATTTTGGATTTAAATTTTCTTTATGAATGTTCCAACTCAAAAGCGAGAAGCTATCTTCTAGCGATGCATCTTGAAAAAACCCCTCTATTGGTTTGCTTTTTGGATAAAACATAAGCTACAACTGTGATGCAAAGATTCTAGCAGAGTTTTCAAAGATTCGGCGTAATCTACCTGCATCTCTTAGCCTCGTGTGCTTTGCATCTATCAATGATTTCATCCATGCTTGCATCTGCTTTATATGCTCTTTTGCGTAGGAGATGGTCACGATTTCATAATTTAGTAGTAGGCTTCTGTAGTCAAGGTTACTAGAACCTAGGATGAGCGTTTCATCATCAAAAAGCATAGCTTTTGCGTGAATCATCTTGCCCTCATACAAAACTACATCGATGCCAAACTCATAGAGGTTTCTGATATAACCACTCCGTGCAAAGTCTGCTATGGCGTGGTTTGAGCGCCTTGGAGTGATTATCTTTACATCTACACCTTTATGAGATGCTATCTTCATCGCTTGAAGTATAAACTCATCAGGTATGAAGTAGGGCGTGATTATCCAGATTTTACTTTTGGCTGTATATATGGAGTTTAAAATCACTTCAAGTAGGCCATCACCTTTTACATCTGGTCCACTTGGAAGTGCTTGGAGTAAATGCTCTCCAACTCTTTCTTGCAATGGTTCTAAGAGGATAGTCTCTTGGTTGTGTATATATGCAATATCTGAGCTAAAAACATCTACATAACTCTTTACAATATTACCTTTTGCTTCAAACATCAAATCAAGCCAGCGGTCTTGCTCATAAGTCTCGCCCATGTACTCACTGCTGAGGTTCATCCCACCACTAAAGAGAGTTTGGTTGTCTATGATAAAGATCTTTCTATGGTAGCGAAGGTTTAGTTTTGTGATATTTTTAAAAGAGAAAATAGGAGCAAAAAAGTCAATAACAACACCAGCATCTCTTAGCTCTCTTAGGGGAAATTGCCACAAATAAAGCTTGTATGAGCCTATAGCATCTATGATAAGACGAACCTTTACTCCCTCCTTGGCCTTTTTGATTAGTAGTGCAAAAATGACTTCTGTAACAGCATCTATCTTAACAACATAAGCCGCTAAATCAATAGACTTTGTAGCACTCTTTAGAGCTTTCATAAAGGCACTATAAGCTTCTTGGGAGTTTGTATAAAGAGTTAGGTCATTGTTACTAGATGCTGGCGCAATATTGTGTGATAAGATAAGTCTATCTATGGGATGAGAAGATGGGCTTTGTGATGGTTTTTTTAGATTAAGAGAATTTTTCTTATTTTTACTAGAGTGCTTTCTCACTCCAAAGAAATAGTAAAACAGGATAAAAATATATGGAAAAATAATCATAAACAAAAGCCAAACTATCATAGAAGTAGGCGAGCGTCTTGTATGAAGCATATGCAAAAGTGTGATTAATATAGCAAAGCCACTAGAGAGATAAAAAGCATAAGAAAATAAAATATTTTGAAGTTCTATGTTAAAGCCTTTTTGATAGTGATAAAGAGGAGTTATTATAACGTATTTGGGCTATTTTAAAATGTAGGCAACATTGCGAAACTAAGTGCGCAATGTTTTGTTTATAGTTATAAAAGCTCAGCTCTAAGCTGATGTGCAGACTTGATGGAAAGAAGTCCTGGCGCTACATCAAAAGCGGTTTTTGCTCCAAAGTCTCCCATCTTACTTAGTCTAAAAGCAGCCCTTGCATAGGCTACTAAGACACTTGCTGTAAACTCTGGGTTGCTATCGAGCTTTAGTGAATACTCTATAACTTGGTTGTTTCCTTCGTTAGAGCTTCCGCTTCTAATTACAAATCCACCATGAGGCATTTTACTATGCTCCTTGTCTAGCTCTTTTTGGCTTATAAAATGTACAGTTGTTTCGTATGGCTCAAAGTAATCAGGCATAGTTATGATTTCGTTTTCAACAAGTCTAGTATCTGCCCCTTCTTCAAGTACAACATAACACTCTCTTTTGTGTTTTTCTTTTGTTGAGAGAGTAGGTCTAACTCCACTTCTAACACTCTCTATAGCTTCGATAGAAGGAATAGTGTACTGAACGCCATCTGTTACACCATCAACTCTTCTGATAGCATCTGAGTGACCTTGGCTTAAACCTTTACCCCAAAAAGTATAAGTCTCTCCAATAGGTAAAAGAGCTTCTCCGTAGAGTCTATTGATTGAGAACATTCCAGGGTCCCAACCGATTGAAATTAAAGCTACTTTATCGTTTTCTTTTGCTGGCTCATCTACACTAGTAAAATATTCAGGGATCTTTGCATGTGTGTCAAAACTATCTACTATATTGAAGTCTTTACAATATTGTGGACCTTGAATAGGAAGATCATCTTTTGAGCCGCCACAAAGGACTAAGACATCAATTTCATCTTTAAAATCTAAAATATTATCGATAGAGAAAACTTTTGTATCTCTAAATAGAGTCTTTACGCTTTTTATATCTCTTCTTGAGAATATTCCCACAAGTTCCATATCTGGGTTGTTTGTGATTGAGAGTTCAACTCCTCGACCGAGGTTTCCATAGCCCGCTATGGCTACTTTTATCTTGTCTTTCATATGTTTAGGCTCCTTTTTCAATGAAGTATTATAACCTATAGAGCTGAATTTTTTAAATATCAAGTTTAATTCTATCGGTATTTTTTAAGAGCTAAGCGGCTTTAAAACTCATTTCTCTCGTATGGCTGATACCTAGTCAGATAGATAATACTCCACCGTTGATACAACACGCACACTCTTTATATGAGGGTTGTTTGTATCTCTTTGGGAGATCGTAAACTGACCTTGTGAAGCTTTTTTTATCTTTCCTAGTCTGCTTTGTGAATCTTGTGCAAACTTTTGTGCGACTATCCTTGCTTCCTTTGTTGCCTCTTCTATCATCTGAGGTTTTACTTCATTTAGACGAGTAAAAATATACTCAGTCTGAGCATTATAATCATCACTCATAAAGACAATACCTTGTTTTCCTAGCTCAGAGAGTGATGCTTGAAGCTTTCTTACGGCTTGAATATTTTGAGAGTAAACAGTTACTGTTTGGTTTGCTGTGTAGCGGAACTTTGACTCTGCACTATCGCCATACTGCTGTGCAGACTTGTCAAATATGGAGGGGATAGAAAAACTTATCTCATCTTGTTTTATGTCATTTTGTTCTAAATAACTTTTTATCTTTAGCGTGTTGTTCTCTAAATCTACATAGAGTTTTTCTAAATCATTTCCAGCTAAAGCAAACTTGATAGGCCAGATGACAATATCAGACTCAAACTCTCTCTCAGAGAGGCCTTTAACCGTAACGCTTCTTTCAAACTCTTTGTATTTTAATACAGCACTATGCATAGCATAACCCAAAACACTCAAACCTAAAAATACAAAAAAACCCAAAATCAAAAAGTTAAACTCTCTAGTCACTCTCATGTATCCACCTTATAGTAATGCAATATTGTAGCGTGTTTTATTTTAACAAGATAGAAAAGTTGCACTTATGAGATGTTATTTTAGGATAACCTTAAAACTCACTCTTCTTGAGTACTCTCTGTTTTCGCCCTCACTATGCATAACTCGCTTGGAGTAGCTAAATCCACTTCCTCTTAATATCTCGCTTAGCCACTCTTGTTTTTTTAACTCTTGCTTTTTAAAGATGTGACTAAGTGTCTCAAATGAGCGTTGTAACGACAGTTTTGCATTATTTACATATCTATCTGTAAAACCACTTTTGCTCCACTCGCTAGAAGTGTGACCATTTACCTCTAGAGTGTCGATGAACTCTCTGTGCTTATATAAAAAATCGATAAGCCTAGATGAAAATTTATCTAAAAATATTTTCTGTGCATTAGTTAGTTTATACTCACCTACTTTAAAGAGGAGTCCATGGCTTAAAAACTCTATAGTTAAGTCTTCTTTTATTCTAAGGTTATTTTCTTGTATCTCATAAGCAAATAGTTCTAAAAGAGCATCATAAACATTTATAGTTTTTGTTGAAGTTTGGGCTATAGTCGCATCGCGGTTAAGTTTTACTATCCACATATTTGAGTTTTGTTCATCTTTGTAGGTGTAGATGCCAGCTGCTGCGGCTTGTGAGTTTTCTAGTATGGTTACAGCGTTTAACATATCATAATTTTCTTCGCCAAAATGCTCTTGATATAGCATCTCTAAGTTAGAGTCGCACATCATAACCAAGGCATCGGTATTAAATGTATCTATAACATAGCCCACACCTACAATTGTGCCATCAGAGTACTCTTTTATGTCTTTTAATCCACTTGCGTAAGTTGTGTTTATAGTGTTGTCAATGATGACATTGTTTTGGATATCAAACTTTATGAGTCTGACTTGATCTCTTTTCATCTCATCTTTTTGACTCAAAGAGACTAAGAAATTTCCATCTCTTAGCTTAATAATTTTGTGTGGAGTTATAAGATTTTCTGATTTATAGTGTTTTAGCCAGATTTTATTACCTGTTTGACTTACTCTCATGAGTGTTATATCTCTGTGTTTATCATAACTTGTTGTGCTTAGAACTAAGATAGAGCCATCATTGGCTTCAACAGCATCAATACCAATATCATCATGTTTTGTACCAAACTTTTTACTCCAAGACATCATTCCATCTTTACTAAAACGAGTTAAAAATATGTCATTTAATCCTAAGCCAGTTTGAAAAATATTGTCACTTGTAGAACGAGTAGTAGCAGAAGTTCCAACAGCTAAAACGCCGCCATCACTAAGCTGTATAAGGTTGCTCATTCTATCATAGTTTTTAGTGCCAAAAGATTTGTTAAAGATAGTGTTGCCATTTGAGTCTAGCTTTAAAATAACTAAAGAGCCATCCATAGTATGACCACCTACAAAGTAACCATTTGTAGGAGTTTTAACAAGAGCAACTGCTTCGCTAAAGCTAGACATTGTTGTAGCTTTAGAGAGTGTTATGTCTGCAAAATCATCTACTCTTAAAAGATGCATTTGTGGACCGTGCGCTTGAGATACACTGGCTAGATAATCAAAGGCATTTGTATATGTTTGGCTCTGTGCATCGCTATTGTTTTTATACTCTTTAGAAAAACCAACAGCGCTTATCTGCCCATCATAGTCTTGTGTTATATCAAAAAGAGCATTGTTAAAAGGTTTTTTTACAATAACAGAGAAGTCAAAACTCTTAGAGTAGATGCAAGATAGTAGAAATAAAAGTGAAATGATTATGCGCATATAACTACTTTTTTATATGTATTGTATCAAAAAAAAATCTTAATTTATCTAATGAAGATAAAGAGTTTAAAAAATACAGTTTACAGGTGTGGGCTTTAGTAGCCGGAGAAAAATCTAGTAGAAGAGTAAGATAAGAGACATAGGCCTCTTAATCTTATTAAAAATGAAAACTTATCTTAAATTCTCAAAAGGTGCAGTCACAACTGCTGAACGAGTAACAGTGTATGGAACTAGTGCTGCTGCACGAGCGCGTTTAACAACTGCTGCTATCATATCTTGGTGACGTTTACAGTTTCCTGTAAGACGACGAGGCATAATTTTATAACGCTCAGAAAGAGAGAAACGAAGTGCTCCTACATCTTTATAGTCCATAAAATCAACTTTTGATTCACAATATTTACAATATCTTTTTTTGTATTTTCTTTTTTCCGCCATGGTATTTTCCTTGATGTTATTTATTTACTAAAATGGAATTTCATCTTCATCTATATCTATTTCAGGTATAGAATCACTGCTTGGCATCTGGCGACTTTGAGTATTTGCATTGTTTTGCCCATAGCCATTTGCCCCACCTTGAGGTTGGTAACTTTGTTGCTGTTTTGGCTCATTGTTGTAGCTTTGTTGTTGGCTTGGTTGCTGATAGCTTTGAGCTTGTTGGCCACCTTGGTTATAGCTTTGCGCACTATTTTGTGCTGGAGCTTGATAACCGCCACCTTGAGAGTCACCTTTTGAGTCTAACATTTGCATAGTTTCAACTATCACAGAGTGTTTTGAGCGCTTTTGCCCATTTTGATCGCTCCATTGCTCAAAGTTAAGTCTTCCCTCGACTAAGATTTTACTTCCTTTACGGAGATACTGGTTAGCAATCTCTGCACTTCTAGCAAAAAATGTGATATCTACAAAACACACCTCTTCTTTTTTTTCACCATTGCTAGTGAACTTTCTAGTAGTTGCAATTGCAGTTTTTGCAATGCCCATACCAGATTGAGAATATCTGAGTTCTATATCACGAGTTAAGTTTCCGACTAATATAACTTTGTTAAACATGAGCTTTCCTTCTTGGTTTTAGTGCTTTATTGAGATTACTCTTCTTCGTCTGAGATTTCTTCTTGTGTAGCAACTTCTTCTTGTGCACTCTCTTCTTTAGCTGGAGCTGATGCTTTTTTATTAGCTTTTTCAACTAGATGATTCCATGCAGCTATTTCACGATTTGTATCGTACTTGATAGTTACAAAACGAAGAAGATCTTCATTAATACGAAAGCGTCTTTCGATTTCACTAATTGCAGCAGGTGCAACTGAGTAATAAATAACATGGAAATAACCACGTTCGTTTTTGTTAATAGGGTATGCTAATTTTCTCATCCCCATAGCGTCTGTAGTAGCTATAGTGCCACCGTTTGAAGTGATAGTTTCTTCAATAGCACTGATGCTACTTTGAATTTCTTCAGCTGTAAATGTTGGTTTAATGATAACTAAGTTTTCGTAGTTTCTCATAGAGTATAATCTCCTTTTGGTATTTGCCCTAAGGCGTTGTTTCCCTTTCGGATGTGTACATATCGCAACTTTTGCGATACAAAGAGAAAGGAACGTGCGATTATACAGAAAATTTGCTTAAAAAAAACTACTATGCGTTTCATTGCAATTTGTCATAACTGTTTTGTTTTTTTAGTTTTTTGGATATAGTTATGGAAATTTAAAAGAATGGTTTTATATGGCAAAACGAAAGAAAAAGCAGGCAAATAGTAATAAAATATTAACATATATAGCATGGGGATTGGCGGTACTGGCACTTATTTTAGGCTCTTTAGTAGGGGGTTATTATATAGGTTATGAAGAGGCTAAAAACGATATAGAGTTTAAAGTAAAATCTGAAAAAAATAAGAGACTCTCTATGCTTAAAAAGATGGAAGAGATAAGTTCTAAAAAAGATGAAAAAAATGTTACTACAAGACTAAAAGATGTTTTAGAAAAAGAGAGTAGAAAAAGTACCGGTGCAGCAGCTCATGAGTATGGAGACACAGCTCTTCCAAAACCACCTGAAGCAATCCAAAGAGAAGTTAAAAAAGTAAGCGCAAAACCAAAACTAGCCATCATCATAGATGATGTAAGTGTAAGTTCGCATGTAAATGCAATAAAGAGCCTAAACTTAGCTCTTACTATGTCGTTTTTACCACCTAGTAAATTTCGTCCAAACTCAGCAATACTTGCTCAAAAAGAAAATGTATATATGGTGCATTTACCTATGGAAGCACAGAGTTTTAGTGCAGAAGAACCACTCACTCTTAGGGTTAGTGATTCTGATGCAGAGATACAAAGTAGGATAAGAGCTATAAAAGAAGCATTCCCTAGAGTCTCTTACATAAACAATCATACTGGAAGTAAGTTCACTTCAGATGAGATGGCTATGAATCGCCTTATCTACGCTCTAAAAGCGCAAAACATTAACTTTATAGATAGTAGGACTACGGCTGATACAAAAGCGCCAAAAGTTATGAAAAACTTTGGTTTAGAGTATGTCTCAAGAGATATCTTTTTGGACCATGATATGGATAAAGAGTCTGTTAAAGAGCAGATTAAAAAAGCCATAAAAGTAGCAAAAACCCATGGAACTGCAATAGCTATAGGCCATCCTCATGCAAATACTCTTGCAGCGCTGAGAGAGTCTAAGCATATCTTTAAAGATGTGGAATTAGTCTATATAGATAAGCTTTACTAGATGCAAGAACTAAAAGAGAAGATATCAGAACTCTCTGCAATGAAGAGCTATCCAAAAGAGCTTTTTTTTAGCGGAGATACTTCTCTTTTAAAACGAAAAAAAGTCTCAATAGTTGGAAGTAGAAAACCATCAAAATACTCAAGAGATTTGACTCATCAAATAGCATCACAACTTTCAAAAAACGGAGTTTGTGTAGTTAGTGGTGGAGCTATGGGAATAGATGCAATAGCGCATAAAGCAGCAGGTGAGGCAAATACTATCTCAGTTTTGCCTTGTGGCATCGACATAAAATACCCAGCTATAAATAAAAATCTTCTTTGTGAGATAGAGAGACAGGGCTTACTTATTAGTCAATTTAAAAAAGATTTCAAAGCAACAGCATGGAGTTTTGTGGTGAGAAATGAACTTGTTGTAGCTTTGGGAGATGTCCTAGTAGTTGCTGAAGCCGAACTAAGTAGTGGAAGTATGAGAAGTATAGAGTTTGCACTAAAGATGGGCAAAGAGATCTATGTGTTGCCTCATAGAGTAGGCGAGAGTAGTGGCACAAATGAGCTTTTAAAACAAAATAAAGCAACAGCTATATATGACGTAAAAGAGTTTGCTTCTAGATATATAGATGAAGATGCAAAGCAAGAGATAAAGATAGATGATTTTTTAGAGTTTTGCAAATCTAGTCCAACATATGATGAGGCACAAAAAAAGTATCCAGAGAGAGTTTTTGAAGCAGAGCTTAGTGGTGAGATAGTTATACGAAATGGCTTAGTTCTATTAATATAAAATAATAGCTACCATTCAAACTGAAAAGTTGTGTGAACTATCTTAAATCTCTCTTTTAGCTCTTCATTAATACAGTTTAAAATATCCCCGTACTCATCCAAAGAGCTCTTTTGTATCTTTACATGTGCAGTCATATTGTACATATCTTGTGTTATTTCCCAGATATGAATATCGTGCAACTCTACAATTCTACTATCTTGTTCAAGAAACTCTTTTACTACTTTTATCTCTATTGGTGAAGTCTCCATCAGAGTATTTATAGAACTCTTGAGTATATCAATAGCCCATTTTGCAATAACAAAAGCTACTAAAAGTGCAAGAAGCATATCTATAAAGTACCAGTTAGTAAAGTAGATTACAACGTATCCAACGATGATAGCAACAGAAGAGAGTGCATCGCTTAGCATATGAACAAAAGCGGATTTTAGATTATTGTTTTTTCTATCACCTTGCATCAAAATAACACCCGTTACGATATTTATAATAAGCCCTAGAGTAGCCACGCTGATGGCTAAAGAAATATCGATAGTGCTAGGGTTTAAAAATCTCTCTATAGCTTCATAAACAATCCACAAAATAGATAAGATGATAGTAATGCCGTTGATAAAAGCAGCTAAAACTTCTGCTCTGTAGTATCCAAAAGTTTTCTCTAATGGTGCAGATTTGCTCGCTAGTATGATGGCTATAAGTGAGACAATTAGTGCAAATGAGTGTGTAAACATATGGATGGCATCTGAGATTAGGGCTAAAGAGTTTGAGACAAAACCAGCTACAAACTCCACTATCATAGTTATAAAAGTTATAGCAAGAGCTATTTTTAAGAGTTTTTTATCTGTACTTCTATGGTCATGAGAATGTTTGTGTTCATGAGAGTGTTGAGCAGAATTTTCTTTTATATATGGTTTATGCTCGTTTAGTCCAAAATTGCAATGCTTGTTCATATCTTTTCCATCTATATAATATTTAGTATATCTAATGAAGCTCTAAAATCCAATCGGAACCCTGAGTTAGTTTGGACTTTAGCCTTTAATGTCGTACTAGCCTCGAACGAGTTCGAGGTTCCAAGTAACTTCACGATTTTTGATAAGGGTTATGAAAAACAGCCTATTTATAAAATCAGCATAGCATCGCCATAGGAGTAAAACCTATATTTTTTATCGATGGCCTCTCTATACAGCTCTTGTGTTTTTTCTACTCCAACAAAGGAAGCTACTAGCATAAGCAGAGTTGATTTTGGTAGATGAAAGTTTGTAAGGAGATGATTTACTCTTAATGGCTTGTTATTTGGATGCAAAAAAAGATTTGCTTCTCCTCTTTGCTGCTCTTTGTTTCTTGCGTAAAACTCTATCGTTCTTGTGCTTGTGGTACCAATGCTAAGGATACTTATTTCTGAATCAAGTAGTCCTTTTGCTTTGTCTGAGATATCAAAATATTCTGAGTGCATGGGATGGTCAGTGATGGTCTCAACTTCAACTGGTTTAAAGGTACCACTTCCAACATGAAGTGTTACATAGGCGTGTTTGTAGTTTTTACAAATTCTTTCATGTTGTTCTTTTGTAAAGTGGAGCGAAGCAGTTGGTGCAGCTACTGCTCCTTCTTCTTTGGCAAAAACACTTTGGTACTCATTTATATCATCTATACTATCTTCTCTTTGAATGTAAGGCGGAAGTGGGATGTGACCAATCTTATCTATGATGGGCAGAAGCTCTTCAAATCTTAGGAGATTTGTCTTTGTAGAGTTGTAAAAATTCACAACTCTACTTCCATCATCTTTTAACTCTTTTACGACTGCCATAAGTGCGTCATCAAAAAAAATCTCAGTGCCAACTTTTACCTTTCCTCTTATGTAAACATTTATATTGTTCGCATCTAGAGGTCTATTTAGTAGAAGTTCAAGCTTTCCACCACTCTGTTTGTTTCCAAAGAGTCTA
>Ga0265293_10001947_pt1 | contig 43331 bp, 31 predicted proteins | sample Munlanlewell138R_FD_192505 | JGI IMG/M metagenome (GOLD analysis project Ga0265293, IMG submission 192505) | Leachate microbial communities from a municipal landfill in Southern Ontario, Canada - Leachate well 138R | ecosystem: Engineered > Solid waste > Landfill > Unclassified | place: Canada...
GTAGTGGAACTTCTGGTAGTTCTGGTAGTGGTGGATCTTCTGGTACTAGAGGAACTGGTGGAACTTCAGGTAGTTCTGGTAGTAGTGGAACTTCTGGTAGTTCTGGTAGTGGTGGATCTTCTGGTAGTTCTGGTAGTGGTGGATCTTCTGGTAGTTCTGGTAGTGGTGGAACTTCCGGTAGTGGTGGATCATCAGGTAGTTCTGGTAGTGGTGGATCATCAGGTAGTTCTGGTAGTGGTGGAACTTCTGGCACTAGAGGAACTGGTGGAACTTCTGGTAGTTCTGGTAGTAGTGGATCATCTGGTGTGAATGGTTTTGATGGTATATCTGGAAGTTCAGGTAGTAGTGGATCATCTGGTAGTGGTGGATCATCAGGTAGTGGTGGATCATCAGGTAGTGGTGGATCATCAGGTAGTTCTGGTAGTGGTGGAACTTCTGGCACTAGAGGAACTGGTGGATCATCTGGTAGTTCTGGTAGTGGTGGATCTTCTGGTAGTTCTGGTAGTGGTGGAACTTCTGGTACTAGAGGAACTGGTGGAACTTCCGGTAGTTCTGGTAGTAGTGGAACTTCTGGTAGTTCTGGAACTTCTGGATCAAGTGGCTTACTTTCACTAACTGGTACGACTAATAATGGTGTAATAACATTAAATGGAACTGCACCAAATGGAACAGTTGAATCTAATTTAACATTTGATGGAAATACATTATCAGTTATTGGAAATATAAACTTAAATGGAAATAGTATTAATAATGGTGGATTTGATGTAGTAACTTCATTGCCTACTACTAATAATTTTGATGGAAGACAAGTTACCTATGAAGGTAGAAGCTATATTTGGGATGGAACCAAATACATTAATAATGAGAACTACTTTGCAGAAACTGGTGCTTCTGATACAGCAGGGAGATGGACTGTTAATATTCCTGGCATAACAGAATTATATAATGGGTTACAGATTAAGATTGTACTGAAGACTTCTTATAATTCAACTTATAATACTCTTAATATAAATGGACTTGGTCAGCAATTAGTTTGGTATCGTGTAGGTTCAAGGTTAACTTCTCATTTCTCAATTAATAGTATATTAAACCTAACATATTATTCAGAAGCTGGGTCATATTCTACTTTTACAGGAGGTTGGGTAGTTGATTACTCTTATTATATTGATACTATTACAGAGAATGCAATATCTCAATTTAGACCTTTAGCTGGAGAAGTAAGTAATGCTTATAAGCTTGGGATGCTTGGTTTGGATGATAAATTTTATCCTTTCACCAGAGAGTCAGGAACAGGAACTACTAAGACAGTTCAGAATACAGCTTTCAAACTCAATTCTCCTATATTGTATGATAGTGGTTCATCAGCGACTGCTGCAGGTTCATATATGAGTACCATTAGAACGATGTCATATATGTCTACTCTTTTGTATACTTTAAATCAAACTTTCCCAGCTTATACCGACTTATATTTAGTCGGAACTGCTAACGTAGACAATAACACTTTTGTATTAGATAACTCTTCATCCACATCTTGGTGTACTAATACTCTACCTACAACAGATAATGGGAAGGCGTATATGTATTTAGGTAAGACATACTCTTCAGGTTCTACTATGCACCTTTTTGAATGGCATCCTGTATACTATTTTAAAGATGGGGCTTTAAGAGTTTATAATCCTAATTATATTTCTCCAAGTGATATAATTAATAAACTAAAAACAGTAGATGGAACAGGTAGTGGATTAGATGCAGATTTGTTGGATGGAAAACACTCTAATGAATTTATCACTTCTGAAGATTTTGAGACAAATCAATTATATACACCCACACTTAATCCTACTTGGTCAATATTAAAATATGATAATTCACCTTCTGGTATATCAGCTACATCAAGTGCTATTACATTAGAATATGGTTATAAACCTTCTGCTACTGTTCAAGCAAAATGGACACAACCAACTGGTTATAATACACCTGAGAGAAGTGATGGTTTATGTGGTGTTTATGATATACCAAATGGTTTGGCTATTAATACATATACGAGTCCAGTTGCTAGTATACCATATGCAACATATTTCACTCCATTAAATCCAACAATTTCTATTAAATCAATAGTTGTTTGGACTATTTATGCTACAAAGAGAGGTATCACAGTGAGTGGCAATAAATTAATTTTACCAGCTGGGGATATATCAACATCAGCTTCACTATCAGTAACTTATCAATTACCTATTTATTATGGTTTAGTGACTACTTCTTCTATGACTGAAATTATAATAAAAGGACTTACTTCATTATTAAAAAATTGTAGTACTGGATCTAAAACATTTTCACCTAATATTAATGCAAGTGATTCTCAATATTGGGTATATGCTTACCCATCAGCTTGGGGAACTTTATCAAACATTTCTAATGCAGATGGAGATTGGACAGCAGCTTTTACAGATAGTACATTGAATATAACAAGTTCAAATACAGCATTACAAACTGAATATAGATATTATATTACAATTAATAAGGGAGCATTTAAGAATAAAATAATAAATTTTAGTTAAAATTATGGCATATAAAGAATTTGGTGCAACTATTGCACCCGCAAATATATCAGGCACAGGTTTTCCAATTGCAATGGGAAGTCATATCGGAGGAGGTAGAACCATAAATGATAAAAGTAACTTAAAATTATGGCAATTATTAGGTGATGGTGTTAATATAACTGAACAAAAAGCAAATGCAATTGGACAAATTTGGTATGATAGATCTGATGGTAAATATTATAAACTAACTGGATTCACTGGTGATATTCCAAATTGGGTTGAATATTTAGATACATCAAATATAAATGGTACAACTAATTATGTTACTAAATTTACTGGTACAAACTCAATTGGTAATAGTTTAATTTACGATAATGGGACTAATGTTGGTATCGGGACTACAAATCCTAATAACAGATTAACTATAATCAGTGGAGATAATAAAGATACTGGACCTATATTAAATTTAAGTGGTGATTCAGTAAATCAAGTTGAGAGTGGTAGGATTAGATTCAGTGAAACTATAATAACTAGTTCAAATTATCAAGGTGCTTTTATTCATTATAATGGTGCTTCTAATGTGTTTAATATAGGTGTTCATGAAGCATCAAATGGTCTAACTACAAGTGACTTAAATTCAATTGTTATTACTCGTTCAAATGGAGATGTTAATATAGGTAATTCTTCAATGTATGTAAAATATGGTGGTAATGTTGGTATTGGTACAACTTCACCATATGAAAAACTTGAAGTAGTTGGTAATATCGAAACAGATCATATTAAATTAAATAATTCTGTTACATTTTTAGATAATAGTGCAGAAAAGGGGGGTATGAGATATAATATTATAAATAAAACAATTGAATTCTTTTTTATATAATTATAGTATATGGGGTTAATAGCATATTATCCATTTAAGAATGGAAGTTTAGAAAATTTAGTCGGAGTTGGTGGTAACGCTAATAATAATGGTGCATTATTTAATAACACATTAGGCAAAGATAGTTATTATTTTAATAATGGAAGTACTACTTATATAAACCATTTGGGAATAAATATTCCACAAGTTTGTTCATTCTCAGCTTGGAATTATCAAACAAATACATCAGGTCAGATGCTATTTTATGTCTATGATGGTGGTGGGTTTGTTGGTGTGTATTTTTCAGGGATTAATATATACTGGAATACTGGAGATGGTAGTAATAACCCATTTAGAAAGAATGGAGTAAATGTAACAGCACCAACATTAAATGAATGGCATCATTATGTAATAACATGTAGTACAACTGAAATAATGTTGTATATTGATGGAATATATGTGGGTAGTACAATAACATATAGAAATCCAGCTAGGGCTAATATAGTTATTGGCAATTATCAAACACTGAGTGGTTATCCTAACAGTGGATATATAGCAAATTTCAGAATATACAACCACACTTTATCACCAAATGAAGTAACTAATTTATACAAAAATCATAGTTCTGAAAATAATGTTAGTTTAATAGCACATTATCCATTGAATGGTGATACTGATGATTATAGCAGTAATGGATTTAATGCTACAAATAGTGGTGCTATTATTGATAATAATGGAAAGATTGGAAAATGTTATAGTTTTGATGGTGCACAAATGACTACCACAATCCCATTTTCTTCATATGATCCTGCTTTAACTAATTCAACGATGTCATGTTGGTTATACATAAAGAACTTAACAAATTTTATACCAACTATACCATTTACCACTACTGGTAAAAAAGCAACAGAAAATATAATTGGATACAGTTCATATGGTGGTTTAGCAATTTCTTTAGAGTATACTGAGGCTGGTTTATTATCATTATATTTCAGTTATAGATCATCTATTAGTTCTACTGGTGTTGTTTACAATAACGTTTTAACTGAAAAATGGTACCATTTGGCTGGTGTTATTGAAAATGATATAATTAAATTTTATATTAATGGCATATTGATTGGGACTTCTAATATAAGTACTATTAAAAATGTTTGGACAGATACTCGTAATTTTAGTATATCTTTACCACGAGTATGGGGTGGTAATGGTCCAGCTATTAATTTTCCAACTAAAATAAATGATGTTAGATTATATAATACTGTAATATCTGAAAAGGAGATAAAAGAACTTGCAAAGGCTAAGATACTGCATTATAATTTCAATGACTTTCAAGAACCTACTCAAAACTATGATATACTAACTAATTCAAATTATGTTGGGCAGTCAAATTCTTATGGTAGTTATTGCACAATAACAAATGGTAATTATTATGGCAAAGATTGTTATAAAATTGTTTTGAATATACCATCAGGTACAGTTTTTAGTAGCATTAAAAGTGCTTATTATAATATGACTTCTACGAATTTGGTTACAAAAGGATTTGTAAATGGAGATTGGGTTACAAGAAGTTTTGATGTTTATATAGAATGTCATAATGATATAAATTACACAAGACCACATCTTAGTATAGAAGGTAATTCTACAAGTAAATCTTATAATCAAATAGATAAAACCAAATTAGGAACTTGGCAAAGAGTTTCTTGTACAAGTCAGATAGTAGATATAACACAACAAAATAATTATTTATTCTATGTTGCACGGCATATTGCAGGTACAACTACAACTGATCTTAGTTTTGTGATTTATGTGTGTAATGTACAATTGGAAAAAAAATCTTATGCTACACCTTACGTTCCAACTTCTCGTACTGGTCAAGTACAAGATAGTTCAGGATATAGAAACCATGCAGATATATTAGCAACTAAAACTCCACAATGGACAGAACTTTCTAAAATAGGTACTGGGTGTTATTATTGGGGAACTGATAAAATTAGGTCAATTACACAATCTATAAATGTTCCCACTGATACTATAACCATGAATTGTTGGTTCAAGGTAAAAACACCGACAACAGCAGGTTTCACATCATATCATATGCCAATGGCTATAAATTCAAGTTATCATGAAATGGGTATTAGTTCTTCTGGTGCATTAAGAGTTGGTTTTTATTTAAGTGGAACTCGTTATGTAAATAATCATGGTAGTGGATTATTGGATGGTAATTGGCATATGCTAACTACAGTATATGATGGAACTTCTAAAAAGGGGTATATTGATGGTGTTTTAGTGGGGAATATTGCTACAGGTGGAACTCTAACATCAGGAACACAAACATTACGAATTGGTGAATATACAAATAATGATTATGGTAACAAAGATGCATATCAGGATGATGTGAGAATTTATGCTACTGCTTTATCACAAGAAGATATTACTGAACTTTATGAAGTAGGGCAACAAATTCATAATACAGGTATATTAGAAACTAATGAAGTAATTGAAAATGGTTATTATCATAATTTGATTCAATATAATAAATGGGTTGAGGGAACTTTTTCATATACTAATAATTGGTTATCTTATTCAACTCAGTCACCTCAATATACTTCTAATTTAATATATAGTGTGAATCCCTTTGGTCAAAATGATATAATATATGAGAATAAAGCAGTTGATAATTTTACTTTTGTGAGTAATCGATCATTTGGCATTAGAGCAAATCCTTTAGAATCTTTAGATAATACAAAAAAATATAGGGTATCAAGTTGGGTTTATATAGATCCAAGTACTACTGGTACATATCTATATCAGGGATATGTTGGTTCTATATGTAATTTTAATACAACTAATAGTAACACTAATCCATATTATAGTATATTGACACATACTGCTGTAAATAAAGGCATTTGGTTACTTGTAGTGGCGTTTATCTATCCATATGGTTCAACATCTAATGTTAATGAAGGAGCTCGATATAGAATTGATGGTACTATACATTCTACAACAACAGCATTTAATTGGAATTCTATTACTTCATTTTATTTAAGATATATGTTCAATTATCAATATGGTAATGTAACTGCAAATCAATATACATTAATGTATCGACCAAGACTAGACTTATGTGATGGCACTGAACCTACTATAGAAGATTTATTAAAGGGCTATGATCATAAACCATTTCCTCTTATCCAACCAGAATTTTCTGAACAACATTATACTTATACTAATAAATATAAAGAAGCATTTACAACTGGTATTACATTTATTCGAGATGATAGTGAAGTATCTCAACAATTATATTGTGATTATTTTGAAGGTGAAGTATATGCTAAAACTCTATCAGGAACATTCGTAGTAAAAGGAACTATATTTACTACAATCGCACAAAAGATTGATATAAATCAATTCTATGATAGAGTTGTAGCTAATATAGACAACAATATAATATATGTAAATAAATTAATTGAAAACTAATTTTTTTATATATAGATAAATATAAAATTAAAAATTATATATGGCAGATTTAGGACCAACTAATATAGAAGGTAATTTAGTTATAAAAAATCAAACATATACACCAAATATGTCTTCAGGTGGTACTTCATCAAGAGTTGTTGTATTAGATGATGATGGGATATTAAGATATAAAATAAATGCATCTAGTTCTGGTTCATCTGGTAGTGGTGGAACTTCTGGTACTAGAGGAACAGGTGGAACTTCTGGTAGTTCTGGTAGTGGTGGATCATCAGGTAGTAGTGGTAGTGATGGATCTTCAGGTACTAGAGGAACTGGTGGAACTTCTGGTAGTGGTGGATCATCAGGTAGTTCTGGTAGTGGTGGAACTTCTGGTAGTTCTGGTAGTGGTGGAACTTCTGGTACTAGAGGAACTGGTGGATCATCTGGTAGTTCTGGTAGTTCTGGTAGTGGTGGTACTTCTGGTACTAGAGGAACTAGTGGAACTTCTGGTAGTTCTGGAACATCAGGTGATAGAGGACCAATAGGTAATAGTGGACCAATAGGTCCAATGGGTATAGATGGTGCTGTGTCAGGGAGATGGTTTTTTACAGATAGTTTTGATATTAATGGTACTGAACATTTTACTTTAATATACCATAATAATCAAGATTATAGTGATGTTTATATAATTCATATAAATTATACAACATATAATAATATTAATTTTTATGATTGGTTATATCAAATTGAATTATATGATCAAAATTCACAGGATATTTATATAACATTAACTAATGTTTATGATAATTCAAATTATGCTATATATAAAATTGATTATGGATCTATATCCATGTATGGTAGTACATTTGAAGCTGGTTTAATCTACGTTTCAAGTAATGGTTATTTTCAATTTCCGGCTGATTCTGAATTATTTAGTATATCTTTTATGGTATGTGGCTTAAATGGAGCTAATGGAGCTAATGGTACTAGTGGTACTTCACAAACAATTAATACAAGTACATATACTACAATTTCAACATCTGGTGTATTTTATAATAATATTCAATTAAATAATCAAACTCTATCTGTTAATTATTTTAATTCAGTTCATGAAACAGAAGTACATATAATTTCAGTTACTAATTCTTGCTATATATCGTTGGGTTCATCTGGTGGTAGTTATAAAAGAATAAATTTAGCAAGTTCACAATATTTATTAGCAGGTTCTAAATATATATTGAGTATAAAAAATGGAGTAGCTTCATTAGTAACATATGAACAATCTTAAAAATTAATAATATATATGAGTCAATTAAGAAATAATATAAATACAACACCAGTGGTAACAAGAGGATTAGTAGGTCAATATGATGTTTTATATAATTATGGTACGGGCTATTGGTATGATGGTATTATAGGATCTATTCATAATAAGTATCCACCATATTTAATAAATGCTACTAGTGATTATTTAGAAACTAATCCAAAAGATCTGGATTCATTTTTAGCTATTACAAAATATTCAACATATAATTCAGCTACATTAACAGCCTCTTTAATAAATGAAAACAAAGGTGCATATATAAGATTACCAGGTGATGGTGCTAATGATCGTTTTGGTTTGATACTTAGAAAATATCATTATGGTATGTTAACTTATGAAAACGTGTATCAATCTTTTTTTGGAAATACTATAACCATACAAATGACATTAACATTTGAAGATTTGACAAATAATAAAGGAATTTATGGGTTTCATAATCCAGGTATTATTGCTCAATATGTAGGTGGTAATATTGAATTTGGTTATTATCCAGCTGGTTCGCCATATGCAATATCAGTCCCAGCAACTACTTATTTTGGAGCAAATAGAATTATGAATATAGCACATACATTAACACCAAAACCAGGTAATCAGAAACATATTAATAGATTATATATAAATGGCAAACAATATGGTGTAGATCAAGAAATAAATTATATTAGTACATTTTCTACAGGTAATAATTTAATATTTGGTACTAGTTATAATGCTACTAATAGATTTATGACTGGTAATATATACAATATTTTATTATATAATACAGCCTTAACATCAGATGAGGTTTATCAAAATTATCTAATTGATAAATTTAGATTTGGTATAACTCATTTGGCAAATTAAAAAAATTATCTATTTATAGTTTATTAAAATTTGTACAAAGTTGTACATTATTAGTTTCTTGCTTCTACTATCAATACATCAAAAATGATTTACTTAATGTCTACAAATGTAAATTTGGGCTAACTCTGTTTAACTAATATATGCTCAAACTTGTACATCCATGTTTTTAATATATCTATTAAAAAACATGGATGTAGTGCTTAAAAAGCACTCATTGTATAAGTTAAACAGAGTTAGCACAACTTATATATGTCTATAATTTTATATTTTTACAAATATACAAAAAGATTTGCTATTGCATAAATCTTTCTTATATTTTTATCTATACATTTGATTTATTAATGTAAATTCTTTTTCTGTTGATTTAATTAATAATTGTCTACCCATCCTAATTCTACTTTTTAATGAGCTTAGATTTAGATTTAATATTTCTGCTATTTCTTTATATGACATTTTTTGTATTTCTCTCATTTCAATAACTTCTTTATATGGTTTTTTCAAAGAGTTAATATGTTTTATCATGATATCTGCTTTCATGTCATATATATCATTCATGTTCATTTCATAATCATCTGTCTTGAGAAAATCTTTCATAGTTGTTCCCTCTCCATCATACTCTACATCTAATGATACTGTTTTTTTATCTACTTTTAATTCTTGTAATGCAATGTTTTTAGCTATAGTGAATAACCATGTTGAAAATTGAGATTTTTCTTTATCATATTTATCTATTTTATCAAAAGCAGTCATAAATGAGTCTGTTGCTATATCCTCTGCTTTGAATTGATCATTACATATTTTATTAGTAAAATATACTAACTTTGGGTAATATTTAGTGTATAATACTACGAAATCTTTACCAGTTCTTTCCTTAAATAATTGTTCTTGTTCATTGAATAAAATTGTTTTCTTTTCTATTTTTTGCATAATTTATTATAATTTTTAATATTTATTACTTTTTGTGAAAAAATAACATATCTATATATTAATATGTTTTTCTTTTGTTATACAAATATACAAAAATATTTTGATATACAAAAGAAAATTTAACAAAAAGGAAAATATTTATTAAATTAATTTTTTTCCTTTTTAGAAATCAATATTATATAAAAAATAAAAATTAATTTAATAAGTAAAAACATATGATATAAAAAATATATAAAAAATATGAAAGATAAAATTAAATTAGGTCAATTTTATACAAAAAGATCACAATATATAATAGGTAATTTAATAAAAGATTTAGATAAAAACAAAATAGTAGTAGAACCATTTTGTGGAGAAGGTGATTTATTGATATTTGAAAATGAATATGAAATTTATGATATAGATCCTAAAATAGATAATTGTATAAAAAAAGATACCTTAAAATATCCTCCAGATTATACACATAAACTAGTAGTGACTAATCCACCATTTTTAGCAAGAAATAAAAATAAAAATAAAGAATTATATGACTTATATAATGTAAGTGATTTATATAAAGCTGCAATTAAAAGTATAATGACTTGTGAAGGTGGTATATTAATAATACCATTAAATTTTTTCAGTGATGAGGATAATGATATAAGAAATATATTTTTTAATAGATTTCAAATAATTCAATTGAATATCTTTGAAGAAACAGTTTTTGATGATACTTCATATACAATATGTTCTTTTTCTTTTAAGTTAAAAGAAAATAATGAAAATATAAGTGAAATAAAATGTATATTTTATCCTAGTAATGTGAAAAGAGTATTTACAATAGATAAGAATAATGGTTGGAAAATAGGTGCAGAATTTTATAATTTGATTAATATTAAAACAAATATTAAAAGATTAAGAATTGGTGGAATTCCTAATTCTAATTTATTTTTAAGATGTATTGATACTGGTTCTACAAATGGACGAATTTCATTATCTATAAATAAAAACCATTATTATGGTAAGGAAACAGATAGATCATTTGCAACATTAGTTTTAGATAAGGAATATACTATTGAACAAGAGGAAATTATATGTAAACACTTTAATGAAATATTGGAAAATTATAGAAATAAATATAATTCAATGTTTTTAACTAATTTTAGAAATTCTACTTCATCTTATGCTAGAAAAAGAATATCATTTGATGTAGCATATAAATTAATTGAATATATAATAAAAAAAGAAGGCTTTTAGTCTTCTTTTTAGTTATCTACAAAATGTCTTAGATTACCATCTATTTCTTTAATCATAATTAATTAAAACAAAAAAAGGATGATGAAAACATCATCCTTTATAATATACCTTATTTACTATAAACCTAATTCAGTTCTTAATTCATCTAAGGTTAAGATAGTGATCCCAAGGTCCAAAGCTTTTTGGAATTTTGAACTTGAAATATCTTTCGATTTACAAATTAGGTGAGATGTATTTTTACTTACAGATGAAGTAATTTTAGCACCTTTACTTTGTAATAATGTTTGTGTTTCAACATCACGAACACCTGTATAGACATATACTCTATCTAAATATTCATTTGATGTATTTTCTGTATCTTTTTTACTTTTTATTGTTATTAATGGTGAAATTTCTTCCATAAATTGAGTAAAAGCATCATAATTGTCAATATATATTTTCGCCGATATATTAGCAAAACCTTCAATTGCTAAAATATCCTCCATTTTAGGTTTACCCTCTAAGTTATCTAATAAAACTAATTTCTTTGAACCTAATCCATTAAAAATGCCACTAGCATGTTTTAATTTAGACATTTCCACATCTTTTACAGATTTTCTAATAGCATTGTAAACAATTTCAGCTTTTCTTTCTCCAAAACCTTCTATTTTCAATAGATCTTTTTCTGTTAATAATAGAATATCTTTGATAGTTCTATATCCACCATTCCATAATTGAGCAATTATACCTTCTGAAAAATTTTCAGCACCTAAAATTTCAAAAAAAGCACTAATTCTTTTCAATTGTTGAGCTTCAGTAACATTAACTGTCATCAATTCTACTTTATTATCATTCCATTTTAATTCTACTCCTTTTATTGTAGGTATTTCAAAACCATTACCACTATGGATTACTTGAATTACTTTTGGTATAACTTGTCCAGACCTAGTAATTTTAACTCTACTACCTATACCAATATTTAAGTCTTGACAATATCTTGCATTACATAAAGTAACACGACTTACAGTTACACCATCTAAATTGATAGGTTTTAATATACCAACTGGTTTTAATAAACCTTGTTTACTGATTGTCCATTCTATATCTATAATTTCTGTTTCTAAACTTTCAGAAAATATTGAATTTTTGTATGCTCTGGCATAAGCAGGATTGTTATTAGTTTCTCTGCCTAATTTTTTTTGTAATTTTAGGTCATTTACTTCAAATATGATACCATCTATTTCATATTCATTTTTCCATTTTTCATAGAATTGAATTAACATATCATCATTTAAGTCAGCAATAGTACATATATAATAAGGAATTTTTACTTCTTGACCATTGTTTAAGTTATCTAATAATTCAGATTTTTTAGTAATTGTATCATCATTTGGAATACCACCATATTTAATATATTGACAGTCTTTCAAAGACTCATTTACATCATCACTATTTAATAATCCAGCTACTAAATTACGAGGATTTGCAAATTTAGTAGCATATTTATCATTAAATATTTTTTTAGACATGATAATTTCACCATATGTATACTTAAAGATATTATTCTTAGCTAAGTGATTGGAAATTAATTTATAATGTTCATTTGACTTTTGTCCTATTTTACCATCACCTCTTGTGAAAGCTTCTTCTGTATCTTCAATAACTACAAAAGATAAACCATCTAACTTAGGAGTCAAAACAATTTCAGTATCAGATGTTATATTTTTCAACCTAGCATAATCAACAATTTCTTTTGAAGTTTTCAATTTATTCATACTATACATAGGTATAGGTAATTGAGCTTTTCTTGTGTCTGAAATAACCTCATAACCAATGTTATTTAGTAAATCATTATCAGGATCTAACAATGATAATTCGGTTATTAGAGAATCCCACTCAGTATCACTAATTATAGCTTCACCTGTTCTATAAGCTATATTAGCTTCCTTAATCTTATTAATTAAAATATTTAATTCATTCATATTATAATATATTATACTTAATTATTTTGCAAAGATAATACATTTTCAAATAAAAATCAAATTATGTATCAAAAATATAAAGAGAAAGGAAAAATTAATATATAATAAAAATCAATTTAATAAAATGGCTCAAAGTTCATTCCCAGCTGTAGCAGATCAAATTATATCATTTAATAAAAATATAATAGAAATATTAGGTAAAATAGATGCATTGACTACTACAGAAGATCAATCTATTAATATGTCGATCTATGATAATAATGGTAATCTTAAAACATTTGCTATACCATCTTTCAATTCATTAAAATCTGAAATTGATAGACTGAATAATAATATTAATTCATTATATAATATAGATTCATCAGGATCTCTTATACAAACATCAAATTTAAATAAATATAAAAAAATAATTACAGTAGACTTAAATAAAGAACCTAATGCTATAAATTCAATTGGTATTGTTAATTCATTCAAAGCAACAAACAATTGGTTTTTTGATAGTCTTATGAGTCCCATGATTTCAGTTGAATTAGATTTAACTAATCAAGTGGAAAATAATGTAAGAAAGATATTATCAAGACGTTATATATTAAACTTTGAAAAGACAGAATCTGGTGACCTTACCACTAATGGACAATCAGCATTAAATAGTTTTAATTTAAATTTTAGAAATAATGCTGGAATTAAAATAGAAGATTTTGAAAATTGGCATAGAACTACTTATGGTTTAGTAGATGGTGATAATCCAAATTTTGATGAAGAGATATTTGATTTACAACCACATGAATTACAATATGATGGTGTGTTTAGTGTACTTGGTATTCAAGAAGATAGGTTAAATAAGAAGTTATGGTATGTTTTAGATACTTTAACTTATTTAGTAAGAGATACAAATAGTACAAAACAATTATCTATTGATTCAGAAGTTATTATTAATAAAGATCAAACATCAACTAGATATAAAGTATTAGAAATTTCCACATCAGAATCAAATCCAAGAGTTAGATTAGAAAGAGTAGAGGGTAATGAAGCTATACCAGTTGGTATAGGTACTTTGAAAATATATTCACCTATTTTATATAATAAAAAAGTTAGAATTAGTATTGGATACAACGAAAGAAATATTATATTTGTTAAAGCAATTAATGCAGATATGAATTTAGTATCAAGAAATTGGAGTTTAGGTTCTGGTTTCTGGACCAATGATTTATTATTAGAATCAGATTCTGTTCATAATGGGTTATCTATGGAGCAATTTTATACTAATTTTGTATATGATTATGGTATAGCGATTAAAGATATGGTTTCTAAAAAAATACCAAATTCTTTAGCAGTAACACCAGAAAGTCCAACATTGAATATTGATAATTTTAAGGTAGTTCAGATTAATAAACATTTAACTGATATACCTGATTCTAATATAATTAAACAAAAACATAATCAACAGTTAACTTTAGAATCTGAAATAAGACAAATACAAGAAGCATTGATAGATAAAAACACTAAATCAAAATTTGTAAAATTTGTATCAGAATCAGATAAAAAACAATTAAAATTAGAGATTGATGAATTATCTAAAAGAAAAGATAGTAAATCAAAATTATTATCTAGTTTAAGTACTGAAATTATAACATTATCTAATAATCCTAAATTTAAGGTTAGTCCTAAATTTAGATTGAGAGGGTTTTGGACCATACCATCAGCTGTAATTACCAATTCAACTAAACCTCAAGAGATAGTACAATTTAGAGTACAATATAGATATTTAAGCAAAGATGGTTCAGAATCTTCTGTAGAAGTTTTTAATGTAGATGATACTAATAGAAAAGGAGCTTATTCAAATTGGATTGAATATAAAACAGATGCAAGAAAAAGAACATATAATAAAGGTACTGGTGAATATATGTGGGAAATAGAAGATATTGAAAAGGCAGATACTCCAAATATAAATCAAGTTGATATTGCTATACAAGCTAATGAAAAAGTAGAATTTAGAGTAAAATCAATATCTGAGGTAGGTTGGCCTGATTCACCAATTGAATCAGATTGGTCCAATATTTTAACTGTGGATTTTCCAGATGAATTGAGCAATGTACTTAATGAAAATGATTTTATATTAAAATCAGCTACTTCAGAAGAATTGAAAGTTAAAGTGAATAATGAATTGACATCAAAGGGATTGGATGAACATTTGTCTGATACTATTGTAGTTAATAATTTAACATATCATCATAGTTCAGATAAGATATTATCTGGTTTTAAAGATAATAATGGTGTTTCTATTGATTTGTATATGTATCTTAAATCATTACAAGATAGAATAACATCATTAGAAGAAAAGATAATGAGAGTTAAGGGAGAATTGGAAGTTGTTATCTATCGTAATAATCAAGAATTTATAATATCAAATGGAAGTGAAACTATATTTAATATAGATTGTGAAGATTATTTAGATACATTTATATCTTCAACTCAAACAGGTAGAGTGTATAGCAATGATATTTATGTAATTAAAGATTTTGCAATAAAGATTAATAATAAATCAATTAGTTCACCTTTGGGTATTTTATCTAATAGAACATATTTACAAAATCCTAATGTATATAATACTAGTGTTCCTCAAACATTTTGGGTTAATGAACAAGATGAATTAATAACTTCAGAAATTAATGCACAAGGACAATCAAGAACACAATTAGATAATCAATTTATTTGGATGGTTAATTATGATTCAGTTACTGAAACCTCAGTTAGTAAATTATCCGAAAATATTGGAAATTCTTTTATTACTAAAGGTAGCAATTCTCTAACTGATGTACTATCTTCAAATAATTATAATTTAGGATTTAATGATACAAGTATATTAAATTTCATAGGAAATAATAAATCTTTATTGGATCCATCTAAGTGGATAGATGTTAATTCATCAATATCTTCTACCAATAAACTATTAACTACTATACATCCAGTGGTTCAAAATTTAGAAGTGATTACAGAAACAAATAATGATAAAGTAAAAACAATAGAAAATTCAAAATCTATCACTATACCATTGAATATATATTTCAAAATGAATGCTTTAGATAATAATCAAAAAGGTACTAATTATAATTACATTAATTTGAATAATTCAAATAAAACTATAAAACATATTAAAAAAGTTAAATTTTTCTTAGAAAATGAATCAGATAATAGACCTTTTGTATTTTCTATAAAATTTAACATAAATAGAAGTAAAGTTATAATTAAGAAAACAACACAAGCAATAAATACAAATATAAAATAAATTAAAATAAGTGAAGAGTAGTGCTTTATTAAGAACAAATACAGGTTTGACAACTAATGTTAAAATAATGATTAATAGTAATTATAAATTATCTTTAAGTAGTATAGAATCTGATATTGAATTATCAAATAGTAAATATAGAAAAGTATCTTTTAATAAAAAATCATATTATGATGATTTATTAACACATTTTTATGATGGACTACCATCTGATATAGCTTTTAGTATAGCTTATGATAATGATGTAGATTCAATGAGTACAAATTACTCTGAACAATATGATGATCTATATCAATATGGTGCTAAAAATATATCAAATAATAAAGAATATGATGAAGATTATGAATATTTTGCACCATTATATATCGGAAATACTTTACCATCAAATTTTATAATATTTAGGATAGATGGTAGTGGAATTGAAGAGATTAACAAAGATAATTTCAGAACTAATATATTAAGGAAATTAAAAACTATAAAATTATTTGACTTATCTAAAAATACATATTTGGGAGAATGGTTAGATATGAATTATATTAATAATTCTTTCTTTCCATTATCTCCTTTTGAAATGAATTATTCTAATTTAGAATTTTCAAAGTGGAATGGAATAGATTATGAAAATGGTGGTTATATAAGTAAATCCATTTTTTTAGAAAGTGTAATCAATCATGAAAAAGAAATATATGAATTTGAAAAATATATTTTCAATGGATATAAAAATAATAAGATAGTTTTCCCAAATATACTTAATATGTCATTTTTATTTAGTGATAGTCCTTTACCATGGACTATTAATAGATATTATGGATTTTATTTAGATAGTATGGATATAGTCACTAAAGTTTCTATATTTAAGACCCCTGAATTGAAAAGTGTTACTGTTGTAGATAATTATTTGATATCAAATGGTGATCCTTTTGTAGATGGATATAAAGAAACAAATAAAATTGAATATCTTGGTGAATACTATAATGTAACTAAGATAATTGAATATGGAGATGATATTTTACAACCAACAATAGTTGGTGATGTGATAATAGAACAATATAGACCAGAAGAAATAATTAAATATAAAATAATATCTGATACCCCATTAGATGGTAAAGAAAATTTATTCAATAAAAATACAATATCAATTATAGATAATAAGATAATTGGTCTTGATATAGATATGAGTGTGGCTGATGTTTGGTTAATTGAAATAGATGGTTTATATTATAATTTAATTAATAACAATGATGAAGTATTTATAAATAGTGATTATATATTCAATAGTGATGATAATTCATATACTTATAATAACATTATTAAAAATATAGATATAACAAAACCTAATAGTTTTAATATTTTTAAGTTAAAATTCACTGATATTAAAGATTTTGATACAAGAATTATAGACACTGAGTATTCTAAATATGAATATGAGAAGAAAGATACACTAACATTAACAGATGAATCAAAAATGTATTTAGTTAATTTAGATAGTAAATCAAATCCAAAAAATTATGATGATTTTTATTTCAATGAAGATGTAGTTAATATACCAGTTTCTTCTGAATATACTGCTAACTATGAAACATTTAAGATTACTAATAATGAACTTTCTGATATATGGAGAAAAAACCCAGTATATTGTAGATGGTGTTTTCAAAACTCATTAAGTGCTAATGATATGCCTTATCTATTGAACAATTCCCTTTTATTTGAGGATTTTAATAGAACTACTAACCCATATAATGTAATACCAAATAGAATTGATAGAAATTTAGATTATTTCTATACAATTAATTCATCAACTGCTTCATATACACATCATACTTTACATATTGAAAAAATAAAAGATGGTGAAATAGATACTAATTTTAACTTTGAATTAAATAAATACATATCTAATGAAAATGATTATTTTAGTGAAATATTTGATGCGAATGTAGTATTTGGGGATTATAATAAAAATGTTAAGAAATACTCTGTATTCAACCATGGTAATTTACATTTACCTAATATAACTCTTTTTAGAGGAATGAAATATTTGATATATGATGTTTCAAGTACCAATAAATCAAAAAATAATATTAATTTACAAGCATCAAATTTATATGCAGATTATAAGTTTTCTATATTATTATCTAAAAATAATTATGATATAGATCTAACTGGTAAATTAATTGAAATTGATAATCAGATGGATTGGACTATCATAGATGAATGGGAAATGGATAAACAATACAAAACAAATGATATAGTAATTAAAGATAATATATTATATACCGCTATACAAGATAATATAATAACCAGCCCTATATCTGCTAATTTAATACCTTCAGCCCCTTATAATACTCCTGAATATTGGTCTTTATATGAAAATAATAATTCAATATTTTGGTATCCGGATAGATTTTATAATATTGATGATTATGTATATAATGATAATTATTATGTATGTATAGATAATTTATCGGTGGAAGATTTTTGGAATCCTAAAAATATATATGCTAGTGGTAGTGTAGTATTATTTAATGATAAATATTACACATCTACTATAGATAATAATAAACACAGACCTGATTATAAAATACCATATGATGTAAATATTACAAAAAATGAAGATAGAAGTATTTCATTAGGTTATGATGTATATGATGTTTTAGGTGATTATTTTTGGGTTGCTACTCAATCAAGTGCACCAAAATGGAAAACTATTGAAATTTGGAACCCTGGTTTATCATATAATAGTGGTAGTTACATAATACATAATGATATATTATATAAAAGTACAGTATTAACAAGTGAAGAACCTGGTATTTCTTCTAATTGGATTAAAATTTATAGTTTAGTACCTGATACTAATATGAAATATAAACCAAATAATAATCCAATTATAAGAATGAATAATGCATATTATTTAATAAACAGCAATTCAACTAATTCTACCATACAAAATGGTATTAATATTTATATTAATAAAAAATGGAAAAATATTTTAATTAATATAAATATATCAGATAATACTATCCCTAATATATCAAATAGTGATCGTGATGATTTGTATACATCTTTAAGTGAAAAATTAACTTTACACAATTTCAATAAATGTTTAAGTGATATATCAAACAAATATGATTTTGCAGATACATTAAAATATGTAATATTAGATGATGATATTAAAGTATATGATTATAATAATATGAATAATATACCTTGTTTTATAGTAACTGAGTTACCTGATAAAGTAACAATGGAACATGATTCATTAAGTTATATTCCAATTAAATTACCAATTGTTCTAAAACCTAAAAAAATATTAGACAATATTAAGAATGATTTATCAAATTTGAATTATTATAATAATATACCAATTTCAGCAAATATTACAAATAATTTAGAAATGTCTTTAGATATACCTAATTATAATAGTATGAATAATATTACAAAAGATATCATATATAGATATAGTGGTTTTTATATGCCATTATTATATGATATACAATTGTTTGATAATAATTATTTATTTAATGTATCTTTGAGTGATTTTGGAATAATAAAGGAAAGAAAAATTAGAAAAATTAATCATAAAGGTTCTATACTAAGATTAGCAAATTCAACTGAATATAAATCTATTTATCCAATGGTGCAAGAATTTGGTTATGATGTAGTTGATGATTTTATATTTAAGTCTCCTTGGGATTTAAGATATCATTATATCACTAATAATATAATAACCAAACCATCTAATAATTATATGGATGTAAAAATAGGAAAAATAAATATATTATAATATGAGAAGAAGTTATATATCACCAGAATTTAATACATATCCTACTTATGGTACTTATAATATAGATGAAAAAAGTAATTTTTTTGGATCTTGCTTATTGGAGATTGAAAATAATATAATAATATCTAATCAAAATATAATATATCATCAAAAGGATACAAATGAACAAATAGATTTAAGTAATGAATCATCATTAGAACCTATCATATATTCTGCAGAAGAAGATATGTTATCTAATCATATTATAAGTATTGATAAAACACAATCAACATATCAAAAAGAGTCTAATACCAAATGGAATATACAAATAGACTTAAAAAACATTTTAAGTAATTATATATTCAGTCAGATGAAATATAATAGATCTTTTGAAGGATTAACTAATAATTTAATAGTAAATAATGATGTTAATTCAACTTTATCTAAATATATTAATAATAATATTATTAATAAGTATAAATATTATTCAATTGAATTTTATATTAAATATAATGATTTAAGTAATACTCATAATCTAAAATATAAACCTAATTGGAATCTTAATATAGTTAATAATGATAATAGAATGACAAAAATTGAAAGTGAGTTATTAATGAATAATTATTCACTTAATTTAACATTTTCACAAGAAAAGTCTTCAGAATCATATAATTTTGATTATTATTTTAATATTTTATTCAATAAAATATAAACTATTTATATATTTTTCCATATATAAATATATGGAAAATGAAGATTTATATACAGCATTGACTATTTTTCTTAAATTATTTAAGAATCGACCAAATCATTTGGCTAAGTTCTTATTAGATAATAATGTCTTAACTGAAGATATAATCAAAAAACTTAAAAATAGTGATAAACTTAAAAAAATGAGATCTGATGATATTAAAGAAATTAATAATATGAATTTCAAAGATATATCACAAATGGATAATTTTTATAATTCTTTTATTGATGATATAAATCAACTTTACCATAATAAAAATATAGAAGAAATAACTAAGGAGCTAAATGATAAACTAGATAAACTAGTAACAGAGGAAGAATATATTAAAGCAGCTAAACTTAGAGACTATATGAAAAGAAATAAAATTAAACGAATTAATTAAATATTAAATATGAATACAACAATAATTGGCAATGAGGCATTAGCATATGTCTTTGATGAAGTTAATTTTTCATCAAAAAATAAAAAAAATAATAAACAATCTAATTCATTCAATGAAATTGAAAAAATGTATAATTTAGATTCAATTACAATCCCAACTAAAGGTCAAATTGTATTAGCTAAATACATTGGAATGACATCTGGGCAATTTGTTTTTAGTGTTTCTGGTTATAAAGATGAAATTAGAATTGATAATAGATTATCTGAATCTAAATACTTAAAAAATCTAAATATTGGAGATGAAATTGATGTACTAATCTCTGATGTAGATAATAATAACTTTATGATTAAAGGTAGTGTATCTTCAATCTATGAATCTAAAGCTCATGCAGATTTGAAATCAATTTATGAGGGAACACCAGTTAAGGCTTTTATTAAATCCTTAAATCCAGCTGGTTATGAAGTAGAAATTTTACATAAAGGGGTTACTTTAGCGGCTTTTATGCCAAATACCTTAGCAGGTATTAATAAATTATATGATCCTAATATCATTGTTGGGGAAACATTTGAAGTGATGGTTGAATCATATTCAATATCAGAGGGAACTTATATTGTGAGTAGACGTAAATATTTACAAACTCTTATTCCAGAAGCAATTAAACAATTATATACAAATACTATATATACTGGTAGAGTAACTGGAACAACACCATTTGGAGTTTTTGTAGAATTCAATGAATGTCTTACTGGTATGATACATAAAGCAAATATTGATGAGGCATGGGTTGATAAATTTGATACTATTAAACCTGGTTTTTTAATTGATTTCTACATTAAAGAAATAATTAAGGATAAGATTATTCTCACTCAAAATCTTAAAGAAACATTGTGGGATACTATTAAACTAAATCAGATAATCGAGGGAACTATTAAAGATACTAAAGTTTTTGGAGTATTGGTTTATTTAGATGAAGAAACAGTTGGACTTATCCCATCATCTAAATTGGAGAAAAATGTTAAATATAATAATGGAGATAAAATCAAAGTTAGAGTAACTGACAGTGATAGATCAGTTAGAAAGATTTATTTAGCAATAGTAAAATAATTAAAAAGCCACTTAATTGTGGCTTTTTTGAATTTTAATTTGTATATGTCTAATAATATTACTATATTTGCAAATAAAAATATAAATATGAAATATGGAAGTTATTAGTTTAATAAGTAATAAAAAATTGGTAAAAGGTGGTATATATAAAGTTAAAGTAATAAAAAATAGTCAGGAATATACTACTAATGGAAGATATAATGGGGTTGTTTTATTAGAAAAGTATGGATCATATAATGCAAATTATTTTACTACAATAGATGGTAAAGATTTACCATCTATTGATTATGGTAGTTATACGGAATGTGATAGTGATATTAGGATTGAAGTAGGAGATATTTTAATACCCCTATATGATAATCTTAGAACTTTAAGAAAAGGTGAAAAATATAGAGTGGTTGAAGTGATAAAGGGGAATCATTATAATACATTCTGTAAAGTTAAGTTTGAAGGAATAAATAGATTTTATGAATATACATATTGGAGATATGAAGTATTATCAAAATCTGAGGTTAGAGATATGTTATTAGACAATTTGACCGATAATATTAAATTAGATATACTTACTACAGTTAAATCTAAATTAGATTTAGCTACAGACAAAAAATATGAATTAATTAAGCTTATATGTAAAGGCATTTCTGATCCATATTATAATACATTACCCCTTATTGAATGGATCTGTGATAAAGTAGATAAATCATATAATGTGAAGAAAGAAGATTTTGATCCACTTATGGAAATGTCATTAAAAGAAATTATAGAAATTTTTGAAAAAAATAATAATATATCAAAATAAAAAAGCAACTTAAATGTGACTTTTTTGAATTTTAATTTGTATATGTCTAATAATATTACTATATTTGCAAATAAAAATATAAATATGAAATATGGAAGTTATTAGTTTAATAAATAATAGAAGATTAGTAAAAGGTGGTAAATATATAGTTGAAAGACTTTATAATAGTAAAGGATTTAGAACTAGACGATATTATAATAATAGAGGTTCAATTACATTGAAAATATATGGAGATCATTATCCAGACCAATTTACAACATTAGATGGTAAACCTTTACCAGATATTGACATAGATTATGATCCAATAGAGAATGAAGAAGAAACAATTAAAGTTGGTGATATTTTGATACCTAAAACAGATAATCTAAAAACTCTAAGAAAGGGTAAAAAATATAGAGTAATTGAAGTAGAGAAACATACTTATACATATTCGAATTGTTGTAGAGTTAAATTTGAGGGATTAAACAGATTTTATCATTATTCTTATTGGAATTATGATAAAATACCACATTCTGAAGTTAGAGATATGGTATTAGATAGTTTGTTTGATGATACTAAAATGGATATAATCACTGAAGTTAAGTCTAAAATGGATATAGCATCTGATAAAAATTATGAATTAATTAAGATTTTAGGTAAAGGTATGTGTGATCCATATTATAATACTTTATCATTTATAGATTGGGTATGTACCAGAGTTGGAAAATCACATAATGTAAAAGAAAAGGATTTTGAACCATTGATGAAATTAACATTAGAAGAAATTATAGAAATTATTCACAAAAACAATAATATATGATAAATATTTCAATTATGATACTTTCTACATCTTCAATGATAAAACAGAATTTAGTAAGTAAGAAAAAAGCCACTCTATAGTGGCTTTTTTTGTTTTATATAATCAATTAATTTTAATAGATTGTTTTTATTATTTGGATATTTGTCAATTATATTATTTAAGAACTCTATTCGTTTGGTTATGTAATTTTCAGTAAAACTATATTCTTTAGATATACCATCTTCATATTTAACTAAATCTAGAAAATTTCTATTCAAAATATCCATATCAAATTCTATGAATAATTTAGATAAATCATTACTTGGTATATGATTTTTTGTATCAAGGATCATTTGTTTAACATCAAGCATATCATTATCTATTATTTTGACATTTTTGATGAAAAAATCAGCAGAATCCTCTTCATTAGTTAAACTCTTTGGATCATATATAATGTCATGATAAATTGCAGTAAGTATTAATTTATCATATTCAATACCACTTATACCTAAATTATTTATTAATTCAATTAAATTCTGTAAATGATTTATATTGTGATAATAACGATGTGATTCAGACCATTTTTCTAATATTTCATTATAATCACAATTAGTATATTTTTTATTTATCTTTATCATTTAACCATTTAATTGTATAATAAGAATGTTCATCTTCACTATATAATTCTCTTCTTTTTAACCAATAATTAATATTACTCAAACCTTTTAGATGCTGACCAAATATAAAAGCATATTTATTATCTTTAGCATAATTTTCTAACCAATCTTTTAATTTTTCACCTAGACCATATTTGCGATATGTTGGTTTGATTGCTAAAGCCACTCCTTCTAAACCTATTTTACCTTCTAAAATAATTTCTTTAATTAAGTAAGCTCCAACTATTTCATCATTAACTACCAATTTTACTGACTTAGTAAAATCTGTTGAACTTTTAATATAATTATAATTGTTATTATATGACATTAAATTGCTAAAAATTGTTGAGCACATAGAAATAATTTGATGTTTATCATTTTCAGTTATAGGTAAAATTTGAAAATTTGTGATATTCTTTTTGAATATACCTTTTACAATAAAGCCATCATATTCTCTTGGTGACCATATATTTTCAATACCATTTACATCTAATTCATAATTTCCGAGCCAAGGATCTAATACATTGAATGTTTTTTTAGTTTCTGAATAACCATCACAGCATATCCAATGTTTAATACCTTTCACTAATGTTCTCAATAAAATCATATTACCATTTTTTAATGCTGTATATAATTTATTGTAAGATATATCTTTACCACCACTAAATTGTTCATAATCTAATGATGAGTATTCTAGACCTAATTTCATCTTAACATCTGTTGTGCCAGTTTTATCATCGGTGCCCATTGTTATTGTTAATTCTTCGATTGAACAAATAATACCATAATAATCTGATACCATTTTCAATGATGTCGGTCCACAAGATATACCATCTGGTTGATGTATTAGTTTCAATTTCTCAGTAAATAATTTACAATTATCTATTTTCATTTTTATTTTTATTTTTATTTTTCTACTATCAATTTTAATATCTATGTATGATGCTATTAAAATACAAATAATTAGTATAGTAATAAAACAGCAAATTGAGTATATATTTCCTTTAAAATCATATTATATATGATATTTTTATGATATGCAAATATACAACATTTTTATCATTATCTAAAATAAATAACAGACAATATTTTTTAATATATACATTAAAACATATTTAAGTGATGCTAAAATATCCAATGGATCCAAATATTAGAGATAAAAAATCATATTTTAACTGGAATAATGATATTATACCTTCTCGGATAAATACAAATACTGATAAAATAATAACAAAACCAAGATTAATAAATAAATCAGACCTTTTGAAAAACTTAAATAACTTAAATATAGTTAGCTCAGATCCACATATAGTTATATCTAATAATACTCCAAAAACATATAGCCCTAAATTACTTAATTATATAGAACCATATATTATTAATAATAAAACAAAGACTCTTTTTTATACTGAGGTTAATACAAATTTAGTAGTTGGTGATAAAGTTTTTATTATAAATGGCACTTATGATAATAATGAATTAATTAAAATAGATAAGTATAAAAAAGGTATAGATGGTTATAAAGTCTTATACATTGATAAATGTAAAATAGTATTAGATATTGATTATACTTCAATTTTACCTAATATTATACCAACCAATGTAACTAATGTTTATGTTATAAATACTGAAGAGGATTTTATACATGCTAATAGAGAAATAACTACAAAAAATGGAGTTCTCGAAAATAAATATTCTGAAAATACAAGTAATATAATATATATTCCTAATAATATAAACTATACTAATATTAAGCTATGGGATAATTGTGATTCAATTAATATTACCACTGGTTTTTATATAAAAAGAGATAGAACATGGGTTGATATTAGTTCTAATTTTGACTCTGGTTCAATGAATATAATATATACACATGGTGATTTTATTCATAAAACGAAATCATATAAAAATAATTTTTATTATAAATACATTGATAATGAATGGGTTATAGATATTTTAAGTACACCAGCATATATAACTAAAAGTAATTTTAGAAATGGTAAATTCAAAGGTGAATGGAATGGTGGAATTTTTGGGCAATATGAAAGTCAATTAGAATGGGATAATGCAACCTGGAATAATGGTACTTTTCTCAATAGTATATGGAATGATGGTTTAATGAATAGTATTAATTCATCAACTTTTAGTTATTATTCATATTTAGAAAATGGTAAAGTATATCAGAAACAAAATACAATTAATAATGCTGGTAGGGGTTATAATTTTATAATAGATTCAACTATATTAAAATCAAATATAATTAATGGATCATTTTATAATAATGTATTTGGGCAATATTCTACCTTTTCAAATATTGAAAATTATTTAATTGGAGCTACTTCAAGTTTTGATGTTATTGGAAAAGGTTATTTTAATAATTGTAAATTCACCAATTCTTACATTAATAATTCTGAATTAAAACATACATATTGCAATAATTCAAAAATCGAGTATAGTAAATCAATTAATTCATATTATGATAATAGTCTTATGGATAATTCTATTTATAATAGTGATGATATTATTAAAATATTAAAATATAGCACACAATCATATAACGAAGATACAATTTACATATATAAATTCTACATATCAGAAAATAGTTATAGAAGATTAAAAAGAAATGATGCTTTTTATATAAAAGGATTATTAATAAATGATTCTAAAGAGATGCTCAATTTCTTTGATAAAAAATTCAAGATTAGTGCTTATAGTGAATATTTAGAAAATAATTTCCACTTAACTGGAAATAAAAATGCATTTGATTTCACAGTAACTCTATCTACACCAGAAGATAATAAACACATATTAGATTCTATTGGTGAAGAAAATCCATATAATTTACATTCAATTGATATATGGGTAAGTAGAGATAGTATAAAGGGATATGCTAATATTGAGTTATATAATAATATTGATATAACTAATGCATATATATTAGATTCTGATTATAATTCTGGTTTAATTATTAATAGTGATTGGAATAGTGGATCACACATTGAGGGTAATTCTGATAATAATATCACAAAACCTACATTAAATGGTGGTTTTTATAATATGTATATACAAGATAACTTAGTATTTGCTACAAATAATTATAATTATTACCAAAGTGAATTAGAGTTATCCAACATAGGGGATATAGTATATTTAGAAAGTATAGATTACAATGGAACAAGATTACCAGATACTTATAAAGTTATTAATAATACTAATAATCTATTTATATTAGAACCAGTTGGAACATATAGTTTAGTAGATTATTCTGGTGATTTCAAAACTAATAATGCTTTCAATAGATATGGATATCTTAAAAGATTAAAAATAGATAAAACTAATATAAAATCTGGATTTTTTAGAAGAGCTTATATCTCAAATTCATTAATACAAAATAATGATTATAACTCATATGATAAAGATTTTAATGATTTACAAAAAATTAGAAGTTTAGTTATTTCAGATTCAATATTTAGTAACAATTCAAATATTTTATCAAATGCAATCTATACTAATTGTTTTATATTAGGTGGAACAGATTTATGGAATGGTGGTATATTATATAATTCTCTATGGAATGGTGGTACTTTTTCTAATGGTATAGTTCGTGAATCAAGTTGGATCAATGGGGTATTTAATAATGGTGAATTTTATAATAATAAAACTTTCAATGGTGTATCCTCTGTTTATGTACCTTATTATTATTCTAATAATATAAAATCATATCATATAGAGGGAACTGCTTCAGATAATAACTATAATAATAGATATTCTTGGAGAGATGGTATATTTAATAATGGGGAATTTAATAAAAGTGATTGGGAAAATGGTACTTTTTCAAGTACTTTTATTCACTCAAAGTTCTATAATGGTTATATAAATAATGCTATAATAGGTGATAACAATACACCTACTTCTGATACACACATATATAATGCTATTATAGAAAATTCTAAAGTAAATAATGCTACTATATTTTCAATAGATACTAGTTATGATAAAATAACTCCACAAACAATTAATTGGAATAATGGAGTATTTAATAATGGAGTATTTGGTAGTGATACTACACAAAATATAGACAACATAGCTATCTGGGAAGATGGAACTTTCAATGGTGGACAATTTATATCAAATGGTAAATGGAAAAATGGTGAATTTAATGGTGGTGATTTTATATCTGCATATGGTTGGACTTTATCTTCTACACAATCAATAGATTATAGTTGGGAGAATGGTAAATTTAATAATGGTACTTTTGGTAATGGAAATGGTTTAACAAATTCTACTTGGTTCACTGGTGAATTTAATGGTGGTATTTTCAAAGGTCGTGTTTGGAATAATGGTATATTTACTATGGGTGAATTTCAAGGTAGTGGTAATAATCCAGTTGATGGATTAACTTGCTCTAATGCTAGTGATTTTGTAGATAGTTATACATATAGTTATTTTGGTAAATGGAATGATGGTATATTTACAGCTATTAAGGATAAATTTATTTTAGATGAAAAAACATATACAACACCAATTAAATCAAATATAACTGAATGGAAACAAGAACATAAGAGAGCTATAATTAAAAATGCATTATGGAAAAATGGAACTTTTGATCATACAAATGGTGAAATGAGAAATTCTGTTTGGTTAGATGGTACATTTAAGAATGGTTATTTTAATTCAAGTGTATTTAACCCATATGTTAAAAGGAATGGGTCAACTTTTTCAAGTTTTAATACAAATGATACTTGTATATGGAAAAATGGAACATTAAATGATAGTGATTTTTATATATCAAAATGGGAAAATGGAGAATTTATAACTGGAACAGCATGTGGTATGATTTGGCAAAATGGAATATCAAATTATATGAATGCTTTCAATATTTTCTGGGAAAAAGGAATCTGGAGAAATGGTAATTGGTATGGATCCCCTTTTGAATATAATAATGAAATATCAGATGATTTTAATAAAGCTATTATAGATCGTGGTATTGAATGGAGTGGTACACAATCAGCACATATTTGGAATATATTCCAAATACCTATATTATCTGCAACCAATTCAACTGTATATGCAACAGCAACATCATCAATTATACATGGTCGTAGTGGAATTGGAATTGGAATTGGATTTGGTATAATATAATTAAAGATAAAAATAATATATAATAAATGATAGGGTGGAATTCAAGTAGTACAAAAATTAGTGGTGTTATACCTAAATATGAATTGGATTGGATAATTAAAGATAATGTAATTCAAATAGCAACTCATAGTTATATTGTAAATGAAGAGTTATATAATTTATCTTATGTAGATGCTCCAATTATATGGGAATCAACTAAATCATATCAAATGATTACTACTATATATGGTACTTGTTCAGGAACTACTTCTGCATCTTTTTCAGTAAGTCCTAGTTGGAATGATAAATTAATTTACCCAATTGGTTTAACTACAAGTATTAATTCAGGATTAACTCATACATTTTATCATTATTCTACTCCTACTTCTAATAAAATTGATGATGTTTATTGTAATTATCAAGCAAATGGTACTTTCAGTTATATGGGTAGGGGGATTGTATCATTGGATACATATATTATGGATTTTGATATAAATGGTTATGCATATTATAAAATAAATGGTGAGGAAGCAACATATAATATAAATAATGGATTGGGATGGTATTATAATAATAATACATATTATTGGTATGATATGATTGGTTTAACTACAAGTGGTGGACTATATCCAGTTGGTGGAGTAATAAATAATAAAACATCTAATTTTGGTTATAGATTAAATAATTTCATATATAAACATATACCACACACTTTTTATAATTTATCATTTAATTATTTTAATAATAGTACATTACCAATTAAAATATATACTTCAAAAACTCTAAATTTTGAAATACCTACTGAGAATGAATTGATTAATAATATATTATCAGTACCTTCTAATGCTATATTAATAGGTAGTCTAACTGGTTCTATGGGCACTACTGTTACTGCTACATTCTATGGATTAAGGGGTAATCAATATTTATATTTTGTAGGACCTTATTTAGGTATGACTGCATCAACAGCAAGTTGTTTAGCTTCAATATCTAATATAACCATAGATGGTGGTTATCATATTGGTAATAATGATTTATATAATATTGATGATAGTTATACAGCCATTGGATTAACTGGAGCAACTTATTCTTCAATAATTGGTAATGGCAATACAATAATTGGTGATATTTCATCATTGGATTATATTAAATCTAAAATTGGTAATGGTGCTTTCTTATCTGGAATATGGGAAAATGGTGTATGGAATAATGGTTGGAGAGAAGATACTGATGTTAAAGATTTTTATGATATTAGATTAGCCTTTCCTTATAATAATACCAATAGATGGAGAGTGGAAATAACAGGACCAAATAGTTCTTTATCTAATTTTAATATAAATGATAGAATATCAATTGGTAATATAATATCAATAGATATTAATGAAAATAGAAAAACTATTAAAAATTATTTTACAATTATAAATAAAACAGATGATAGTATAATAGTTGAGTTTGATTGTGATTTTCCAATTAGAAGAATTGAAAAAGATTCAATTTATCATAGAATTAGTATAACTCGTAATATATGGTTATCTGGTGCCTTTTTCAATGGGTATTTCTCAGGTGTGTGGAATTATGGTTTATTTAAGGGATATCCTATGAATACAGAAATGTATAATACACATTGGATAGATGGTATATTTGATGGTGGTCACTTCAAATCTGATAAATATAATGATATGAGATTTAAGACAATATATATACAAAATGATCAAAATGGTAATTTTATATCTAAATTAGGACTTACTTTTTCTAATATACACAATTTAACAGTAGGTGATGTCATTATATTAGATATGGATGATAAAACAATAAATAGTGAATATGATGGTGAATGTAAAATTGATTATATATTAGATTCTTATCAAGTAGTAACTAATATTAATTTTGGTCAAGTTTCTACTAATGAATTAGGTACTGCTTCACTCAATTTATCAAAAGGACTTATACAAAAAGCAGATTTCAATTCTAATAATATATCAAATACTACTTCATTACAATCTAGTAGTACTGATGCTGTTTTTATGTATAATTCATGGATGGATGTAAATTACAACAATCATAGTGCAGTAAATATAGGTAAATTAAATACTATTAATAAATATGATATTAATATATCATATTCTGAAAATAACCTATATGGTTATCCTACTAATGATATATTAGAAACTAATTCAAGATTTAGGGATAGTTATTCAAATACTATAAGAAATTATAAATTAGGAAATAAATATAAATTATATCAAAATTTTATAGGGGATTCTGGTATTTTTACCAATTATTTTGATGCTACTACTGAAGGAACTAAGAGTTTTTTAGAACAAGGTTGGACTTATTCTAATATAGATATGGGTAGTGTGACTTTTAGTAGAACTATTGGAGATGAATATGTAGATATAATAGATTTTAAGGGAGAAGAACTTAAGATAGAGGCAAATGATAAAGGTGGTGTATTAAATTTAACAACACCTTCAATAGATGTTAATAATAGATCCACTTCAGATATTGAAAAAATGAGATATTCTGTAGTAATGTTTGATTTATTAGCAACTGAAAATATAACAGATTACCCTAATAATTCTTATTATAGCCCTAAAATACATTTTAATAACTTAAATATGAAGAAAATAATACAATCCAGATCAGAGGATAAAGTTTTTTCATATTTACCAATTAATAAAAATATAGAACATACTTCAACTCCAAATAAAAGAAAAATAGAATATTTTTATAATAAAACTAATTTATCGATGAACTTTAGAGGTGGTGTAAATGAAACTTCTACATATATAATAGACAATTTATCATTTTATGAAGTTGATATGATACCATTTTTCCAATATTTTACAGATGTTAATATAAATAAATCTATTCAAGTGCCATATGTTGGTATATCACCATTAATTGATTATTCTAATGTGAATTATAATTTCATTAATAGTATATCAATTGGTATAGATAGTATTAAAATCATAAATACAAATAATATAGAAAGTGGTCAAGGTGTGGGTATAAATACTGTTTCAGCTGATGTTATGTTTAAGTTTAAGTTTTGAAAAAAATGAGTGAATTAATTCACTCATTTTTTCCTTATAAATAAACTTCCAATTTTACCACATATATTTTTAGAGATATGTCCCATAGCCTCAATTTTAGTTAATTCACCAATTAATTTAATATTAGATAATTTTTGTTTCCCTAATATTCTTTTTTCACCTTTACATACTTTACAAGGGGTTATTCCAATTTTGCCTTTACCATGACAAAAAGAGCATGTTTCTCCTTTATAATCTTTACCAGTTCCATCACAAAAATCACATCCATCATCACCTTCAATTATTTTAGTAATGTTTCCATGTTCATCTCTAAATATAATTTTAGCAGATAAATCTTTACCTGTTCCATCACAAGCCTTACATTTTACCCATCTTTCATATTCAACAGTACCATCAAAATTATCATCTACATTAATATAGATATCATCTACATCATTTCTCTTGAATTTTTCATAGTTTGATTTGGTGCTTTTATAATCATAATCAATATTAATATTATATAGTTCATTAAATTCACTATATGAAGAACCATATTTACTTTTAAGATCATATTCTCTTTTTTTATCTGAACCCAATATAGAATATGCCTCTACTATATCAGTAAATATTTTAGGATTAGATTCTTTATTTTTATCAGGATGATATATTTTGGATAGGTTATAATAAGCTTTTTTTATTTCTTTCTCAGTACTATTTTTAGTAATTCCTAATATAGTGTAATAATCTTTAGTTAGATTCATCTATTATAAAATTTATTTTTTTAAGTTCATATATGATATCTTCTTTTGTATGATTACTCATTAAGATTTCACATATATTTTGTGCTAATTCGCCATGAATAGATAAACAATCAGGTTTGTTTATTAATCTATAAATATAATCATAACCTTTTAATCTTGCATTTTCTAATATTTCAATGTCTATATATCTTCTATGGAAACTCATTCTTCTAATAGATTTTTTATTTTATTATTTCTAATTATTTGTTTGTATGTAAAATCTTTATCAATAGATAATAATTTTAAGTCATTATAATAATAATATATTTTTAATACAATACTAGTATCTTGCACCTCATAATAAAATTGTCCTTCAACATAACATTTTTCAAAGAAAAAAGTATTATATTTATAAGTTATTGCTAAATTTTTTAAGTTTTTGGAAAATAACTTATTTATTAAAGTATTATTCATATGAGGTAGTAATCTAATTTCAAGCATATTTCTATCATCATTGCCCATATTATTATAAATATCATATTTATATGCACTTAAAACAACTTCATTATCTAATATAAAATCCAACATATAGATTATATTATATAAACATCAAAAGTTTTTATCAATTTATTTTGTCATTATAAAAATAATATGTATCTTTGCAAAATAAAAATGAATAGATGAAAATAATTAATAAAATAATAGGTACATTTGTGATTATATCAGCATTAGTTTGTCTTATTAGTTTCACAATCCTATGTTTATATAATGAAAATGTAGATTTTACTAAAACAATGGATAATATAAAATTAGATAAAGTATCATTAATAACAACATATACAATTGGATATTCCATAATAAGTTTTATTATTTTTATTTTATTGTTTTTAATAGTAGATAGTATATTTGATAAAGATAAAATTATAGAAGAATATGATTAATAATCAATTAGACACAAAACAAAATAATTATGATAGACTATATCTAAAAATGGCTATTGAAATTGGTAAGATGTCACAAAGTAATAAACGTGAGGTTGGTGCTTTAATAGTTAAAAATGATACTATCATAGCACAAGGGTTTAATGGTACTCCCACTGGGTTTAATAATAAATGTGAAGATGAAGATAATAAAACTTATTGGTATGTATTACATGCAGAGGAAAATGCCATAACTAAATGTGCTAAAAATGGTATATCTTGTGATGGTGCAACTTTATATATCACTGACTCACCTTGTAGAAATTGTGCCAAATTAATATTACAAAGTGGTATTAAAAAAGTCATTTATATAAATGATTATAGTGATATGAGTGGAGTGGAATTTTTAAGACAATGTGGAATTAATGTAATTAAAAAATAAATACAAAAAAATTATGAGTAAATTTAATGAGTATATTAAAATTATAGACAATGAATTTAATTCATTGTCAGATTTAAGTATTCCAAAATTGGAAAAATTAATAGTAAATAGCATAGAATTAAATAATAATGAAAGATCTAAATTAATGTTATATTTCTTAGATAAATATGATGAACATCTTTTTAATAAATGTGATGAATATTTAGCAGAACATAATATCTTAGGATTTATGAATATTAGTGATTTAAGAAATGAAATTAAATTATTCAAAGATAAATTTATTTCATTAAGTATTGAATATAATTTAGATATTACTAATTTAGAAAATGAATTAAAAAATCTATCAGATGATCAAAAAGAAAAAATTCAACAATTAAAGGAGGATGATAATTCACAAAATAATTATGATTTAGATACTATTTTAGATAAATTGGTATTAAATAATTATGATAGAAATAAACTCACTAAGAGTGAGTTGGATTTTTTAGATAATTATAATAAAAAATAGATATGAAAAAATAATCACAAAATTATTATCATTATCACCAAATCTTGCTACAAATTATACAAATATTAATTTATTTGAGTAAATTATAGATAATTATTCTGAAGTTTCAGATAAAGGTAATATCAAAAAGAAATTTGTTATAAATAAATAGAATAATGAAACAATTAGTATTTATATACAATTTATTTTATCAAATAAAAAGAGCCATAAAGGCTCTTTTTTTATTCTACATCTTCAATTATTTGTGAGAATATATTTTTCTCTATTCTAATCACTCGATCAAACATTTCCCTATTCAAAACAGCATGGTGAACCACAAAAATATTTATATTATACTCATTTGCAAATGATTTCAATAACACTAGTATTTTTTGAATATTATCAACATCCACACTTGAAAAAACTTCATCTAAAAATAATATATTAATATGTTTCTTAGTTCTAATTAATTTAAGATATGCTATTAAAATACATATATTAGTAAGTTTTGCTTCACCTGTAGATAATGTATCTTGATCAATAATAGTACCTAAATGTTTAATTTCAGCAGTGAAAGTTTCATCTAAAGTCACTGTAAAAGGCAATGCCATACTTTTTACATTTTCAGCTAAATAAGCATTAATTGGTTTAATTATACTATTTATTATGGATTTTTTTACACCTTCCTCTCCAAAAATCCTATTAAGTTCTTTATAATAAAGTTCTTTCTCCTTGCTTATAGTTTTATTGTTAATTGAAATTTCCTTTTTAGCTTCAAATTCTTTTATACTATTTTGAAATTCTTCTATATTAAAAGTATCTGTAGATTCTTGTGTTTTCTTGATATTGAGTTTTTCTATTTGTGATTTATAACTTTGTAATAGATAATTTAAGTCGTTAAAAGATTTAGTAGTAGTTTCTTTCAATTCTTTCAACTTTGTTTGTCTTTCTTTAACTTTTTTACCATTTTCCTCAATACTATTTTTTACTTCTAAAAATCCATTTTTCTTTTCAATTAATAAACTTCTCAGATTAACAAAATGTTCTGAATTGAAATCAGTACCACATGTAGGACATTTTCCCATATCATATAAATCAATCTCTTTTTGTGTATTCTTAATATCATTTTGAACAATATTATATTGTTTTCTTTCTGATTCTAAGTCAGTATCAATTATAACTTCCTTTTCTTTTATTTCAATCATTTTGGTTTTTAATAATGTATATTCATCTTTTCTACTATTCATTTCTGACTTGATTTCTTCAATCTCTAATTGAATATTTTGTTTACCTTTTTCAATAGCTTTTTTTATAGAAGTTTTTATATTATCAATTGAATCCTCCAATGTTCTAATTTCAGCATCCAATGATGCAATTCTTACTTTGTTATTTTTATTTAAGTCCTTTAATATAGAGTTCAGAATATTAATAACCTCTAAGTTAAATAATTTATCCAATAATAATTGTTTTTCTTCATTTGATAAACTCATAAAATTCTTGAAATCTGATATATTCATAGATATAAAAGATTTGAAACTTTCCAAATCCATACCTACATATTTTTCAATAGTATCATTTATATTTGATTTACCTGCTCTATCGTTTACTATATTATTTTCAATCAATTCTAAGAAATTTGGTGCTACACCTCGTTTAACTTCAACATCAACTCCATCAGAATTGAATTTAATGCGATTTAGGAGCTCTCCATTAATACGATTGGGTAAAGATGCAAGAGTAGCCCACTTCCTATCTCTACCCCCTCTACACTTACCATAAATGGTAAAATCAAAGGAATTTAATAGTGAAGAATTATGACTTACTATTCCATTTGAATAATATTCATTACCTTCTACCTCAATATCCCACAAATCTTCTATTTCATCATCATTCTCTAAGTATATTACTTCCTCATATCCATTCTTAGTTAATATCTCATCACCTATTTTTAATGTGTTAATAAATACCCAATCATTATTTTTAATAACTCTATGATGAGGTGAGCCACTTATATTAAAATTAGTAGTTTGTAATTTTATCTTAACACTATTTGGTGATGTTATACCAATTGCTTTAATAGTTTTATATCCATTTTGAGTTAATACTTGAGGTTTATATTTATCTATAAAGTTTATTTCAGTTTGTAATATATTTAATTTTTCTAATGTTATTATTATATTGCTTGATATTTCACCTACTATATTTTTAATAGTATTATAATCTAATTCAATTTTTGTTATATCTAAAAACATCTCTATTTCAGTTTGAGGGATTAATGATTTACCTCCACCATTTGCTCCAGATATAAGTATTAATTCACCAGTTTCAGTATTTAATTTTAATACTTGTTCATTATTACCAAACGACCTAAAATTTTTTATTCCAATTTCACTTATTAACATATTATTTATCTATTATTATATCATTATTATCTACATCTTCACCTACTTTACTTTGTGGTAGTATTTGATATTTAGTTAAATCCACCTCATCCAAACGATTAATTATTTCATTATATGGAACTACTTTTTTAAGAATAGATTCCACTAATTCTAAATAACCATCCCATGCTTCAATTGGCATATCTATATCATTTTCAATATCTTTACTTATTTCTAAAGATATATTATCAGAAGAATACCAAAATGCACCTTCTGTAAAAGTATCTTTATAATTAATTGATAGTAAAACTAAAACTCCATTTTCATACTTACCCAAATAATCTATCACATCAGCAGTAATCTTTATCCCCATATTATACTCCTATTTGAAATTCTAATTTTTTGAAATTATTATCTAAATCGGTGAATATTATTTCAATTTTATCAATTTCCTTAAATTCTTTAGCCTCACCCGTAAATTCATTTACCATAACATTCTTTTTATATTGAATATCAATACCTGGTTTTTCACCAAGGAAATTTTGCATGTCCTTCATTATATCAGATAATTTCCAATTGTCATTTATAAAATCAATTTTAGCTATATAATCTCTTATAGCATTTTCTTTCATTGAACCCATATTATTTTTATTTTTTATATTAAAATATTAAAATTTGTTTGTTTTTTAGTGATTTGGACTGAATATTCTTATATATACTTTAATGATAAATGTATATTTAATATGTAGTGAAACAAATAATGATGTGGTTTATAAAGTAGGTTTCACTAGGAGAGATGTTAATGAAAGAATCAAAGATATGAAAACTGGTAATGCTGGTACTATTTACATAATAAATGTATTCACATCCAAATATGGTACTAAAATAGAGGCATTTTTGAAAAAGAAATATAAACCATATAATATTAGTGGTGAATGGTTTAAGTTACCCGAAAAAGAAATAGCTGAATTTATGGAAAATTGTCAAAATGTTCATAATAGTTTTATAGCTTTAGAATCTAATACATATTTAATGAAGTAATTAATCTTTTAATCTCATCAATTCTATTAAAAAATCTATTGTAGAATATTTAGTAAAATCAATATCTAAATCATTAACATTCACATTATTAGGTATATATACATGATCAAATATTTTTTTAGCTCTATTATCCTTACGATCTTTCATGAATTCAAATTGTAAATAATTAATTGCCTCTAAATGTGAATTTATATCTGTTTCTACATAGGATTTATGTGACTTAAAAATATAATCTCCATTTTCTATTTTTCCCTTAATTATTCTATAGTATTTTTCCAAATTCATATTAATTTTTATATTTTAATATCATATTTCTCTCTTCCAACGTTAAACTAAAATAATCAAAAAGCATTTCATCTGTCCATTCTCTATCAAATGGAACTGTTGGTATCCATTTACACGTGTCTGGTTTCATATTTTGTGTTTTCTTTCTAAGTGAGAGGAAAAAATTACAAAATTTTGTATTCATATAAGAAATGAGATTTTTTGCTTCATTTTCAGAATCTACTAAAAAAGTCATATATGATTTTGAAGCTACTTCATTAGGATATCCTATAATTTTATTACCAAATTTACCCAAATCATTAGTAGACCCAGAAGCGGCTGGTGTGAAAACTTTGTAACCATTTATTTTAGATTGATCTTTTATCAAGTCTTTATTCACATACATAAACTGACCTTTATTAACAGATACATAAACTTTTATATTATTTATATCTTTTTCTTTTGTGAATAAATTTTCATTACCAGGAAAACCATAATATGATTGTGACTTACATATTTCTGATAAATTATTATATTTTATGATTTTATTTAATAAACTTCTATATTTTAGTTCAACAAATATATCATATTCACTTAAATTAATTACATTCCCATTAAATGATGGATGTCCCTCATACTTATTATCAAATAAATAGTATGAAACACCACCTTTTATCTCAACATTATTACCAAAAACTCTACAAGCATCTTCAATATGATTAATATATTTTATATTTCTATTTTTGAATAATTTATTTCTAAAATCATCTAACCCAAAACCACCAGTCATCCAACGACTTGGGTTAATAGATATAAGATATGATGATTCTATTAAAGCCTTATCTATGAACAAATTATATAATGGCTTACTTCTATTATTTGAACTATTATTTTCTTGATAAGGTGGGTTCATACAAATTAAATCAAACTTATTGATACCAAAAGTTTCTTTAATATCTAATTTCAAATAATCACCATGATTATAATTCATTTTATATTTGTTATTAGGATCAAACAATAATAAGTAAATAAATAGATTCTTAGTTTGAAACTCGTTAATATAAATTATATTTTCAACAATCCATTTGTATCTCTCTTCTGGATTTGGTATTTCATTTGAAAGACCTTTCATAAACTTATCAATTAAAACAATTGAATAATTTCCAATACCAGCACATGGATCTAAAACCTTTTTATTTTTATCTTTCCAAAAATCTTCGGGTAATAGATTAAGTTGTTCATCAACACAACCTACTTTATCATATAATGGAGTAAAAACTTCACCTAATAATCTTTTTTCTGTATTAGATGGCTTTAAGTATTTATTAATTAATGTTATTAAATCTTGTAAATGTAAATTTATATCTTTCATATCTTCTTTCATACTCTTATATATTAAATTTGCCTTATGTTTAATTATATAAAAAGTATGATTTAGAATTTCTTTATCATAGATATTATCACATAAATTAAGTATTACATCATCAGATACATCATAGTTTTTACCTAATAATAAATTATCCTTAAACATTGTTTTTAATTCCATATTATTAAATACTTCATTTAGACAATAATCTATATTATCATATTTGAATTTAGTATATATCATTAAAGAAGGTAATCTTTCCAAGAGAGTATAAGCTATATCTCGTAATTTTTCAATTTCATCCTCATTTTTTTCTGAAAATTTATTATTGTTATTTTTTATAATTTTTTTATTTTTACCTAAATCTATACCATCTTTATTTAAGACTTCAATAGTATTTTTATTATTACTGGTTAAGTTCAATTCAATTAATTGTTCCTTATAATCAATTAATTTATCGTTGTAAATCATTGAAGTACTAAAAGTTCTACTATCAAATAATGAATTGATATAATTATCATTGAAAGTAACATAATCAACTTTTATAAATTCACCATCAACTCTATTGAAAATATTAACATTTTCAATCCATTCTGATATATTTTCTGATAATGTTTTGTTATTATAATTGGACATTATTTTTAGATATTGAACTTGCATATTGAAACATCTACTAGCATTAAAATCAATAACATAGCAATTTTTCTTATCTCTTTCTGGTCTTTGGCATCTAAAAGAAGATTGAGTATATCTATCTACTGATTGCCAATCATTCATAAACATAACCATATCACAATCTTTCAATGTGATACCAGTAGTTAATTGTTCCACTGCTAAAATTAGACATCTTTTATCACCAGATATATATTCTGATTCTATTTTTTTCATTAATTGGTCAGAATTATTAATTTCACTATTTGTAATCATTATATCAAAATCATTATAAGAATATAATTTTTCTAAAAGAGATTTTAATAATTCTTGTACCTTTTTATTTGGTAAAAATAATAAAACAGTTCTCATACTATTAAAATCACCTCTATTTGATAATGGATATTTAGTATTTAATTTATCTTTTCCACAAATACTTCTATCTCCTATAATTTTCTTAAATAGATATACTATATCTTCTTTATAATAAAAATTATTATTTTCAATTCTGTAAAATTTATCAAACTTAAATTGTTCCTCATTTGAAAAGTATTTTAATGATTTTTTTTCATCATTAGTAAGATTCCATATCAGATAATTGATATCTGGATAATGATATAGATTTGGATATTTTTTCTTATATTCATTTTCTTCTTTAATTGAGTAATAATCAGTTTCTTCTGATGTGAATCTACCACAAATTAGATTTTTAGTAGGAGTTGCTGATAATCCTAATAAATATTCATATTTAATTTTTGATAAAAATTCATTAGTTTTACTAGTTTCAACACCATAATGAACCTCATCAATTACTAACAAATTCCAATTGATGTCTTTAATTAATTCAAATTTTTCTTTATCAAATATTACATCACCACCTTTAACATCTTGTAATGATAATAAAACTATATTAACTTGATTTTCAATTAATTGTATTTTCTTACCATTGCTTATAATAACATTAACATTTTCAAAACCTTGTGTTTCATTAATTAATTTTTTTAATTGATTATTTAAGACAGGATAAGATGTTAAAATTATTATATTTTGATACTCATCTTTTTTTATTCCTAATAAAATAGTATTCAATAGTAAATATGATTTACCAGAACCTGGTTTATGTGCCAAAAGACATTTATTATACAATTTTAGACATTCATTTATCTTATTTTGTGATTTTTCTTGATGAGGAAATAATATAATTTTTTTTCTATAAAAATCTAAATTTGATAAATTGCCTTTTGCTTTTTCTAATTCAGATATTATTATTTTAAAAGTAGAATCGATTTTTTCAGTACCTTTACCATCTTTGATTTTTTTAAGATTTGGATTTTGATGCCAAGCTTTTTGCTCCACATCATAAGGATTATCAATTTCTTCTACATATAAAATTACTATTTCTTCTATTTGTGCACCACTATAATTTGAAATGGTATCAATTGGTGATATACTTAATGTATTTTGACCATATTGACCACATTTTAACCAACTATTATTAATATGATACCAAACATACTCACTATTTTCATAAATAATTCTATTAGAATCATCTTCAAAACAATTTTTTTTTATTTTTTTAATAGAATTTTTATATATCCAAATATAAACTCCCTTTGATTTTTTATTACATAATTGTTTAATTTGTAAATTTAATGTATTATCATTTGTATCTAAAATTGAAATTTGATTACCACCTAAAGAATTTGTTTTTATTGGTATGGTTTTTATCATTAGTTATTATTTTTGACAAATATACAACTATTTTTTTAATTATCAAAAAATATTAAATTTTTATTTGTAATATAATTAAACTCAAAGTATGATATTTCTTTTCTGTGGTAACAATCTTTATAATCTGGTTGGTTTTTTATATTTTTTACTACATAAGGAACATTTTCTAAAACATTTTTTATCTTATTTCTCTATTTTCTTGTTTAATTTCTGGTTCCATTTGTTTTATTTTTTTCAAAATTATCAACAATAGGAACAACATCAATCAAATCAGCGCTTATGCATTCTAAAGCTACTTTCACTACAATTGGGCTAACTCTGGAATTTAAAACCATTCATGTTGATTGTATATATTTTATAAAAAAGTTCAATAATTAATATAGGAATGAGAATTCTTGTTTTAGTTTTTCTCGAATTTCATTTTCAGTTTCAGTATCCATGATATCATATTTATCATTGTACCAATTTATTATTTTATCTAATATAATTTCTT
>Ga0265293_10001948_pt1 | contig 43324 bp, 45 predicted proteins | sample Munlanlewell138R_FD_192505 | JGI IMG/M metagenome (GOLD analysis project Ga0265293, IMG submission 192505) | Leachate microbial communities from a municipal landfill in Southern Ontario, Canada - Leachate well 138R | ecosystem: Engineered > Solid waste > Landfill > Unclassified | place: Canada...
AAATGCCTTTAAATAACCCATGAGCAAGAGAGCTCCAGCTGCAAGAGTAAATACTCGAACCGGATAGGTATACAACAAAGGAATCTTAAGTACACCATCAAAATTCCCAATTGGAATTAGGGTAATAGTTCCTGCTCCAAAGACTTCTCGAATAAGGGCAATCAGAATCAAGGCCATCGTAAATCCAACTCCCATACCTATCGCATCTAAAAAAGAATCATAGACGGTATTTTTATTGGCAAATGCCTCAGCTCTTCCTAAAATGATGCAGTTTACCACGATCAGCGGGAGGAAAATTCCCAAAGCTTTGTAAATAGCGGGGGCAAAGGCATGCATAACCATCTCTACGATTGTTACAAACGCCGCAATAATGACAATATAAGAGGGAATCCGAACACTATTGGGAATAATATTCTTTAACAACGAAATAAAGATATTAGAAAACACCAAGACAAATATAACACTTAATCCCATGCCAATACCATTAACTACTTGGGTGGTTACCCCTAAGGTGGGACACAACCCTAACATAATGATAAATACAGGATTTTCTTTGAATAATCCTTTCGTTAAAACTTCTTTATGACTTTGAGCCATTATTTGCCTCCCAAAGATTTTACATAATTTGAACCGTAGGCGATTGTCTTAGCAACTCCCGCAAAAGTGATTGTGGCGCCACTAATACTATCAGCATCTTCTTTCTGCAAAGCATCTTTTTTTACTGGTACGGGAACTGCTGCCCCCGTAGCCTTAAATTTTTCCATATACGTAGGGGCTTCAGCCTTCTTGCCTAACCCAGGAGTTTCTGCGTTCGCTAACAAGCGTGCTTCTACCACTTCTCCATTGTTAAGATAACTAGCCATAATAGTTAGCTCTCCGCCATAACCAATGCCCTCAAGTTGTAGGATATAACCAATGTGGTTTCCATCGGTATCTTGTAAGAGGTGGACGGCAGAGACCTTTTCATCGGTGAGACTCGGTTTAGTTTCCCCTAATCTAAACTTTCCAGCTACGGTGCTCAACGCATTTTCTATAATCTGCATTTCGTAAGCTGCGATTCTAGGAGCGGTTACGGCATTCACAAATGCTAAAGTTGTGGCTGCAATAGCTGCTATAAGGGCCAGGGTAACACCCACTTTTAAAAACTGTCTCATGATTGAGCCTCCTTAACCACTTCACCAAAGCGTTTGGGAGTAATATAGCGATCAATAGTGGGTACAAAAATATTCATTAAAATAATGGCTAATGATACCGATTCAGGTAATGAACCAAAGTATCTGAGCAAGAAAGTGAAGAATCCAATGCCTATGCCAAAAATTACCATACCCTTCTTGGTTACGGGACTCGTGACCATATCGGTAGCCATAAAAACAGCTCCTAAAATCATGCCACCACTAAATATCTGTAATACAAAATCCCCTTGAAATAGTCCTAAGCCATTACGAAAACCACCAAAAGTCCACGCTAAGAGACTAAAGGTAGCGATAAACGAGACGGGAATATGCCATGTGATGATTTTCTTGATTAAGAGATATACTCCCCCTAAGAGCAAGAGAAAAGCGGAAACTTCACCAATACAGCCGGCGACGTTGCCAAAAAAGGCATCGATTGTATAAGGCGAAGGTCCCCTATTAAACAGGGCAGTAAACCAATTGCTCAACGATTGAGCAAATTGAGTATGTCCATAGCTTGCTTGCTCTAGTATCTCTGTTGATTGCAAGCCTTGTACTGTCCCCGAACCCACTGCTAACTTGATTTCAGTTAAAATAGAGGCCGAGCCTACGGTATCGACTCCAGCTAAAGTTCGTGGCATTCGATAGGTATTCATTAAGCCGGTAAAGGAGAAAAAGACAAAAACTCGACCAGCTAAGGCGGGATTAATCCAATTGGCTCCTAAACCACCAAATGTCCACTTTACCACAAAGATGGCAAAAGCTGAGGCAATTATAGGGACAACAAAAGCCGCATCCGCAGGCATGTTCATTCCAATAAGCAATCCAGTCAGAAAGGCCGACCCATCACTCAGAGTCGATTCGTGGCTGATTCTTTGTAAAAGGAATTCAACCAAAAGTGAGCTGGCTATTGAGATGAGCAGAATCGCTAAAGCTCTGAAACCAAATACATAGACACCCCAAAGAGCACTGGGAGTGAGGGCTAACGAGACATTCCACATAATGGAAGAAGTGCGCGACCCCTCATGTATATGAGGCGATGATGACACAACAATTTTTGGCTTTTCCATTTACTTCCTCCCCAGCCTTTTTCCTAATTTCATAGCATGTACCAGCGGTAGGTGGGCTGGACAGACAAAGGCACAACAACCACACTCTTTACAATCCATAAGATTGGTAGCCATAGCTTCGCTATACTGGCGGTGATCAATGAGGCGGTACAATTTTGTTGGTTGTAACCCCATTGGACAGGCTGCTATACAGCGACCACATGAAATGCACGGTGAAACAGGTGCTTGTTTGTGGGCCTCTTCTGTAAAAGCCAGTATACCACTTGTTCCCTTAATAATGGGAGTTTGATCATCATAAAAAGCAAAACCCATCATCGGGCCACCGGCAATATAGGTTTCAGCCTCCTCGGCCAAACCAGCATAGGCTAACAAGTCGGCAACTTTTGTACCAATTAGAACCCGTAAGTTCCGTTTTGTGGCAATCGCCTCTCCACTCACTGTTACAATTCGTTCAATAAGTGGTTTGTTATAAGCAACTGCTTCATAAATTGCAAAAGCAGTTGCCACATTTAGTACAACGGCTCCTACATCTAACGGTAATTTTCCCGAAGGTATCTCCCGTTTAATCGTAGCTTTTAATAATTGTTTTTCATCCCCTTGCGGATATTTAACTTTAAGAGGGGTCACTACAATAGGAAAATCATGCTCTGCAATTACTTTACGTAAAGCTACTATGGCATCTTTTTTGTTATTTTCCACCCCAATAATAATTTTTTTGGGATTAGTCATACGCGCAACTAACATCACTCCACGTACCACCATCTCACTGTGTTCGAGCATAAGACGATGATCGGCAGTCAAATAGGGTTCACACTCAACCCCGTTGACCACTAAAGCATCAACAGTTTTCCCTCGCGGTACGGTTAACTTAATATGGGTTGGGAATGTGGCTCCTCCGGCTCCCACTATACCTAGATCTTTGACTATTTTTTGCAACTCGGCAGCACTAAAGGCTTCGTAGGGTCGTTCTTCCCAGATTCCCATAGGGTTTTCAGTATCTGGGGTAATAACAAAAGCATCACTGACTACACTATTAGCTAAAGTAACTTTGTTAAGAGCAGTTACGGTTCCATTTACTGGACTGTGAATATCAGCTGAGATAAAGGAGGCCCCTTGGCCAATCTTTTCTCCTGCTTCCACTCGATCTCCTTTTTGTTTAAGCGGCAGTGCCGGTGCGCCGATATGCTGAGAAAGTGGAATGATTAATTCAGCGGGAACGGGTAACCGTTCTATGGCCTGTCTGTTGCTCAATACCTTTTTATCATCAGGATGAATCCCACCCTTTCTAAATGTCGGTATTTTCTGCATGTCATCGTACTCCTTTATAATCTAGACACAATAAATCCTCTTCATAGGTGAAGATTTATGAAGTTCTTTTTTTACGTCTTCATATAATACCTGAAAAACGGTATAACAGTAAACATGAACCGTATATTCCGTTATGCTTTTTGGAAAATAAAAGGGGTTAAAGTATTTGCCTTAGTAGGAAAAAGTGGTACGGGCAAAAGTTTCCGCTCAAAATTAGTTGCAGAAAAGCATAATATCGAGCTCATTATAGATGACGGCTTACTCATTAGAGGTGATCGAATCATCACCGGCAGATCAGCTAAACGGGAAAATAATTTTCTCACAGCTGTTCGTACTGCGCTATTTGATGATGATGAGCACCAACAAGAAACTATAACAGCCTTACAAAAAGAGAAGTATCATCGATTACTGATCATCGGAACCTCCGAAAAGATGGTTCATAAAATCGCATCGCGATTAAAATTACCTGAACCTGAAAAAATATTTCATATTGAAGATATTGCCTCTAAAGAAGAGATTGAGATGGCAATGCGCATTCGATTTAGTGAAGGTAAACATGTAATTCCTGTTCCAACCATTGAAATCACTCGTAGTTATCCTCAAATCGTCTATGATTCAATGCGAGTTTTTTTCAAAAATAAAGCTAAACTGCCTTGGACTAAACAACGCACATATGAAAAAACTATAGTTCGCCCTGAATTTAGTAAGTATGGCAAGATCACTATGAGTGAAGCTGCCCTTACCCAAATGGTCATTCACTGTTTAGATGAATTCGATAATATAATTAAAGTAAAAAAAGTGAGCATGAAAATTGATCCAGAGGGGTATAACCTCACCGTAAAACTACGCGTTCCTATGAAACACCAAATTTCGACTACGTTAACAGAATTACAAGAGTACATCGGTGATTCATTGGAAAAATATGGGGGAATCTTTGTCGCCGGAGTGAATCTAGAAATTGAAGAGTGGGCTTAAATCTTATTCTGAAATTTTTGCGGGTGAGGAACTTTTTTTCTGGGATGTAGGTCGCCGCTTTTTAGATGAAGAACTCCTAGAGGCTGCCGAAGAGGGTCTTTTTCTCTTACGTCCTCCATCAACTTGCCGATGACCTTTTGCTCGTGCTCCCAAACTTCCAAACTGGCGAAGTGGTTTGCGGGCACGAAGACAATTTTTAGGAACTGTGATGCCATCACCCTCTAAAAGTAACACCGCAGCCTGCTCCACATTGTAGTTGGGGGGCGTTATGGGACTAATTAGAGTTTTAATTTGACCAAAGATCTCTTTGAAGGCCTCTTGGGGGGTGCATTCGGGGGGAGCTGGTCGAATAATAGGTTTAACTAATGCTTCAAGCATCTCCCCTTTTAATCCTTCCAGACAGCCTTCATCCTCAATTTTACTCGCGAGAACCTTTTTGTCCAATGTCCGTAAAGAATTAAAAACCTCGTTAATATCGGTATATACACTAATACAGGGTAACAGGTAGACTAGTAACTTGTAGCGTTGCAATTCAGCCATAATGGCTGCCGATTGGCCGCTACAGAGAATTTTAGAGACTTCTTCGGTAAGCCGTGAATCGGAAATGCGGGCCAATTCATTCATGTTTTTCTTTATAGCTCGACGGATGTCGAATTGAAGTGAAAACCCAGTTACCACAGCATATTTCACAGCTCGGATCATCCGTACAGGGTCTTCTACAAATGAGATTGAAAGGGGAATAATGGAACGAATCCGTTTTCGTTTAAAATCGAGCATAGCGTGGTTAAAATCGATTAGCTGACCCTCAATCGGATCATAGTAAAGAGAATTTATAGTAAAATCACGCCGTTTTGCATCTTGCTCAACGGTCCCATAAATTGATTGCCCCTCTTTATGTCCATCAGCTCCGCTACGAAAAGTTGAAACTTCTAATATTTTATCTTTAAATACTAAATGGACTAACTTAAAGCGCTTACCAATAATACGGGCATTCCAGAATAATTTTTGGACTTGTCGCGGAGTTGCTGATGTTGAGATATCAAAATCTTTTGGCTTATGATGCAACAAGAGATCTCGTACCGCACCACCAACAATATATGCTTCTGCTCCAGACTGTTTAAGTTTCCGCACAGCCCAAATAGCATCGAGGTCTATATTTTTGGGGTCAATTCCATGTTCATTAGCAGTATATACTTCTGCGATAGGAACGTTCGACCCATTTGAATTTTTCTTGTAGCGTCTTAGCATCAATGACTTCCATCCGGCTTATTGCAGTTTCCCGGGGATTTGTTTACACTATAGTGTGTATACTATCTCATCTAAAAATGCAACAGGAGCTGTTTCGCATGATTCAACCAAAAGTACTTAAAGGCTTCCGAGATTCTCTTCCCTCTCAAGAAATAATCAAAAAACAAGTTATAGCAACCTTAGAAAAGGTTTTTTCTTCCCATGGATTTGTCCCGATAGATACTCCAGTGTTAGAATATACTGAAGTGTTATTAGGCAAAGGGGGCGGAGAAACGGATAAACAAATTTTTCATTTTGAAGATAATGGGGGTCGCGATGTTGCCCTTCGTTTCGATTTAACGGTTCCTTTTGCCCGTTTTATGGCGACTCATCTCCATAAACTTCCCTTGCCTTTCAAACGATTTCATATTGCAAAAGTATGGCGCGGAGAAAATCCTCAAAAAGGACGTTTCAGGGAGTTCTATCAATGTGACTTCGACATTGTCGGAATTGATTCCGCTTCGGCCGATGTAGAAATTCTGTTGATGATGTATAATGCCCTCACCGCCCTTAAACTAGAGCGCTTTACCATCCACATAGCCCACCGTGGGTTGTTAAATGCTTTTTTAGAACACATTAACTGTTTTGACAATTCAGTTGAAATTCTACGAATTGTCGATAAAATACGCAAGATTGGCTCCAAAGCAGTCTCCGTCCAATTAGAACAACTCACTCACTCCAAAGAGGCTGCCGCGGCGATTCTTAATTTTATTACTATTGTCGATGGCGAGACTGCTGAGGAAACGCTAAAAAGACTCTCCTTACTGGCGGGAGGAGAGAAGGAATATACTGAGCGGATGCAATCGATACTAGAAATGCTAACTTCCTTAGGTATTCGTGATAGATTCACTCTCGACCCCTCAATTACCCGGGGCCTCGACTATTACACTGGCGTGGTCTATGAAACGTTCCTAAATGATCTCGTCGATATCGGCTCAGTCTGTTCTGGTGGGCGTTATAACGATCTCGCCTCGCTCTATACTAAAGCAGAATTGCCAGGAGTTGGCTCTTCTATTGGCTTGGACCGATTATTAGCGGCCCTCGAAGAACTCAATAGTCCCCTTGTGCAGGATGCAACGGCCAGTGATGTTGTTATTCTCAATCAAGATGAGGCGCTACTACCCCACTACTTCAAAGTTGCCGAAGCATTACGAAAAGAGAATGTTCGCTGCGATGTCTACTTAAGTCAAAGAAAGATTGGTGCCCAATTTAAGTATGCTGAGCAAAATGACATTCCCTATGCACTCTTGTTTACCGAGGAAGATATTGCCTTAAAACAGTGTACATTACGTAATCTAGCAACTAGAACTGATGTTTCAGGGCTAACCATCGCGCAAGTAGTGGAACAAATACAAGGAAATAATTAGTGTTTACTATGACCCATCTTCCTGTCTATATGCACAGGAAAGATATTCTCAAAGCTCTTGAACACAATCAGGTGGTTGTGGTTGAGAGCCCTACCGGATCGGGAAAAACTACCCAGATCCCCCTTATTTTAAATGAAGCTGGATACGCGGAAACTGGAGTTATTGGGGTAACCCAGCCACGACGAATAGCAACGTTATCTGTTTCTGATTTTATTACTCGCCAGCTCGATGCTGCTGAAGGATATGTTGGCTATAAAATGCGCTTCAGTGATACGACTACCCGTGATACACGGATCAAAGTAATGACTGATGGTATTCTTCTTATGGAACTCAAAGCTGATCCTCTGCTCTCTTCCTATTCGGTCATGTTAGTTGATGAAGCTCATGAGCGCAGTCTCAATATCGATTTTGTGTTGGGACTTCTAAAAAATGTATTGACTGAACGGCCAGATTTTAAGGTAATAGTATCCTCTGCAACTATTAATACAAAAATATTTAGTGATTTTTTTGACGAATCCCCTATTATTAGCATCGATGCTCGGGTACACCCTGTGGATATCGTCTACCGACCGCTAGCGAATCCAAATGATAGAGATCTGCTCTTTACCTCAATAACAACAATTGTGGAACAACGGATAAAAAAACCAACGGGAGATATCTTAATATTTCTACCAGGCGAATTCGATATTAAAACATGTATGCAACACTTATATCAAAGTCCCTTCCACAAGGCCCTCCAGATATTGCCATTGTTTGGCCGACTTTCAAAAGAAGAACAGGAACGGGTCTTTATTACGACCCCAAAGAACAAAACAAAAGTAGTTGTTGCGACTAACATTGCTGAAACCAGTGTTACCATAGATGGTATTACCACAGTAATAGATTCTGGAATTGCTAAAATAAATTATTATAATCAGAAGAATTTTACTTCATCGTTAGTGACATTGCCGATTAGCCGCTCCTCTTGTGAACAACGAGCTGGTCGTGCTGGACGTACCGAACCAGGTATGTGTTTCCGTCTTTACAGTGAAGAAGATTTTAAAACCAGACAACAATTTGGACTCGAAGAAATTCTGCGAACAGACCTTTCTGAAGTTGTTCTACGCATGAGTGAGTTAGATATATATGATTATGAAAAATTCCCCTTTATTACGCGCCCTAAATCTAGTGCCATAAAGAGTGCGGAAGAGACTCTTAAATTTATTGACGCAATCGATCAAAAACGGAAATTGACCTCAATTGGAGAGAAGATGGTCCGCTTCCCGCTCCTTCCTCGCCATGCACGGGTCTTAGTTGAAGCAATGTTACGCTTCCCTTCAGTCATTGAAGAGGTTACTATTGCAGTAGCTTTTCTCTCTTCAAAAACACCCTTTCTTTTCCCTCCCGGCCAAGAAGATGAATCGCGCCAAGCCCACAAATCATTCAACTCTGAAGAGGGCGACTTTATTTCGTACCTCAACCTCTATCGTCACATCCGTGCTTTACCCAATAGCAAAGCCCGAGAATTATATTGTAAACAAAAATTCCTCGACTATCCCTCAATGGCAGAGATCCATCACATTGTTGAACAATTAAGCGAAATTATAAGTGACATGGGCTTTCCCATTTCTAGTGGGGGCACAACTAAAGATTATCTATGTTGTTTAGCAGCTGGATTAATTCAGTATGTATGTATAAAATCTGGACGAAATATATATCAAAGCCTCACCGCTGATCAAATATTCATCCACCCAGGTTCAGCTTGGTTTAAAGAGATGCCTCAATTTTTATTGGTAGGTGAAATTGTGCAAACCAGCCGAATGTATGCTCGCACAGTATCTCCCCTCAAAAAGGAGTGGCTCGACATTATCTCCCCCGATCTACGTCAACGTCTTATGGGTTTGCGGAAATCTGGTAAAAAAGAGGAGAAAGTTATCCAAAAGGCTGTTCCTCAAAAGATTACGGGGGATACCGCCCTCATCTTTGGTAGGAATTATAAGGTTCTTAAGACACCTAAAGGGAAACGTAACATCGTCGTAATTCCCGTAAGTGATCTCGAATTTTTAACTCACGCCAATCAAAAAAACTCGAGGCGTCTAAAAAACTTCCCTGCTACCTTAGAATTCCAGGGTAACTACATCCATTATGGCGATAAATTTCTGACGTTACTCTCTTTGCACGGTAAGCTCTTCCCTGAAAAAGGTATTTTAGCAACCCCTCCCACAGGTAATTTTACGGCAGCTGAGGCTCAACCGCTGGCCGATAATCTTGAATGGATCTTAGCTTTTTGTCGCTTGAAGAGGAAACGGCACCTTGGATTTGTCCAGTTAGTCGTCCAAAGTAATGGTACTTATCGTTTCAGTAGAACACGCTATTATTTTGAAGCACTCGATACGTCATTATATGCCTTGGGTCAATTAGTTGATGAAATAGACAAAGTTAACAACCCTAACGCGCTAAAACAAACTAAAAAGGTATTTAAAGAGTTGTTACGTTCTTTTGACAGCTAACTGATGACGCGTAAGATGATCTCTTCATCTAACGCCATAAGACGGTAGTGTCCTTGTTGTTCCATTATTACAAAACGGAGCATTGCACTACGTCTTTTTTTATCACTTTGTAGGGCCGCTATGAATTGCTGGGTGTTCGTAACGGTAATCTCTTGGTTAAAGCCATATTGCTCTAACAAGGCTAAGGCACGCTTAGCAAAAGAAGGATCAGTAATCTCTAACAGCAGGCCTACCTCTAAAGCTTTTCGCATCCCCCACGCGACAGCCTCACCATGGGCATAGAGAGTCAAATTGCCAACCGATTCGAGGGCATGACCAAAGGTATGTCCAAGATTTAAGGCATCCCGCACCCCTTTCTGCTCTAAAGCATCTTGTTCTATGTAGTATTTTTTAACGTGTAAAGAGGCTTCTAACAAAGTTGCTAAGACAGTGCTATCACGGGCCAGGATCAGCTCATGATTGGTTTCTAAAAACCCCATTAAATCATCGTCCTGGGCCAACAAGGCGTGCTTGAGGACCTCTCCTAACCCATTGTGGTACTCATGTCCAGAAAGTGTTTCTAAAGTCTGTGGGCAAAGTATTACCGCTTCTGCCGGATAAAACGTACCCACTAAATTCTTAGTATTTCCTAAATCTATGGCAGTTTTACCACCTAAAGCAGCATCAACCATCGCTAGGAGTGTTGTCGGAACAAGAGTGAGAGCACAACCGCGCATATAAATTGAGGCAGCAAAGGCGCAGATATCACAAACAACCCCACCTCCAAAAGCAACAAAACGATCATCACGACCAAAACCGTGAGATTGGGCAACTCTAATAATGTGTTCAACACTATCCCAGTTTTTAGCATCCTCACCATTCAGAAGTTCCACTCGCAAAAGATTGTCGGGAAGTATAGCAGCCGTGTGAGCATCACAGACATAGAGCACTTTACTCTTCGATTTGTTCACATGGTCAAAAATAAGAGGAATGGTCTCAACAGTATAAACAGTGGTTACATGAGCACCTAATGAAGAGGTAAATAGAGTTTTCATGCCAATGTTATACTCTGTTATAGCGTAACAGACAAGGTGCCCCTTATTAAAGAATTAAATTTGTTCATGAGAAAATAGTGGTTCCATGTTATAGGTAGTGATTAATTCTTCCATTTCTTGGGTTGTAGTGCCATACTGTCGGGTGTTCGCTGCTTTAAGTATTTTAGGAAGAAGTTTTATGTCACCAGCAGTATTGAGAAATACTTGTGGATTATGTAATACCCAACGAACCGATTTACTTATTGCGTCCTCAGTTTCCAAAGGGCGATACCAAGTGGCAAATGAATTATTTTCTTCAATTTTCTTGCCCTGAGCTATCGCTTTAATAGTTTGTACAGCAATATTTTTTTTAGCACATACTCCTAGTAATTGAGTGAAGTCGCTGGCGTACTGGGGTGATGTAAGCATGACGTAATTGTAAGGTAAGAGTACCGCATCAAAATCAAACCGCTCTAGGCTACGAAGATGCATTTTGGGAGCATCGAGGCCATGACCAGTAACCCCTATATACTTTACAAGTCCCTTTTCTCTTGCTTCAAGAGCAGCTTCTAAAGCTCCGTCGGTAGCCATGGCTACTTCCCAATCGGTTTGGTCAACAAGAAAGTGAAGTTGCCACATGTCCACATAATCGGTTTGCAATCTCTCTAGGGATTGATAGAGCTCTAGCAGTGCTTCGTTTTTTGTTCGTTTTAGAGTTTTTGTTGCTAAAAAAAATTCTTTCCTAGTATGTTTCATCCAAGGCCCTATCCTGACTTCAGAATCACCATAGGAGCGAGCTGTATCGATATGATTTATTCCGTACTGCTGCAAAAGCTCAAACACCTCATCAGCCTCTTTTTGGGACACATCAGCTAAGGCTACAGCCCCGAATATTGTTCGACTACTGCTATGTCCAGTTCTTCCAAATTCAACTTTTTCAATCATATTCCACCTCAAATGTTGATAACTTACTACAACGTTAATTATGCTTCATCACCAGATGATATGGTAATTTCTTAGCAGAACTTTCCCATAGGCATCAGATAGATGACGAAGAAGCAGTCCTATAAAAATAACATAAGGTTACACCACGTATTGGACAACCGAATTGAAGATTTTTTAGAATACCAAAGGCAATACGGGTTCTGGCTTTCTGTTTATAACGCTCAATGCATTTTCTAATGCACATCACAAGCTTCTTCTGTTACCCGTAGCGGCTATCCATAAATCCATACTAACACTGATTCAAGCTTTTACAAACTATTTTTTCTAACGCTTACTACACCCCTTTAACGATTGTAGTGAATGCTTGATTTAGATTGAAACCCTTTTTAAGTTGAATTACTAGTGAAACAAGGCAAGTTCTTGCCAAAGGATTAATTTTAGCTCATGATAGAGTCATGAAATTACATTATTTTGATTGGGCCGCTACCGCACCGATAAGCGAACAGGCCCTCTATACATATCATAAAGTGGCAAAAGAGTATCCAGGCAACCCCTCCTCTCTACATAAAGAGGGGCAAAGATCGGCTAAACGACTCGCTGCAGAAAGGGAAAAGACAGCAGACCTATTACAAGTTGCCCCTGAACAGATCTATTATACTGCGGGGGGCACGGAAAGTAATAGCATTGTGCTCAACTCTCTGCTTTGGAAACGTAAACCTGGGCGCATTATCTTTAGTGGGTTGGAACATAGCAGTATCCTCCAATATCGTCATTTTTTAGAGACAAAAGGCTTTGAAGTAATCTCGATTAGATCGCCTGGTGGTTTCGTCGACATCGAAGCACTGCAGGAGAACTTAACCGATAACACACAACTAGTCTGTGTCATGTTAGTTAACAACATATTAGGCACTGTTCAAGATCTTACCTCTATTGCTAAAATTCTGCGCCAACGGGCAAAACCAATTCATTTACACTGTGACGCTGTCCAAGCAGTTGGAAAAATCTCGTTTAATCTATCCGATTTGGACGTAGATTCGGCCTCATTCAGTGCTCATAAGTTCCAAGGTCCCCGTGGCACTGGAATTTTATATCAAAAGAGCAATACCCTGCAATCTCTCAGTCGAGGTGGTGGCCAAGAGCAAGGATTACGAAGCGGTACAGAACACTTAGCTGCTATAGCTGCTATGAACAGTGCCCTAGAAGAGACCGTCTCTCATCTGGAACAGCGACTGGAAAAAGGAAATCAACTCCGTACTATGTTTGAAGCAGAGTTAGAAAAATTTCCTTTAGTAACGTTGTTAAGCCCCTCCATAAACTCAGGAGCTCCTGTGACCCCATTTGTCTTAAGTCTCGCAGTTAAAAATCTTCCGGCTGAAGTATTTACGCGAATCTTATTCGATAAAGGCTTTTGCGTTTCTAGCGGTTCAGCTTGTTCTAGTAATAGTCCCCACAAAAGAGGAGGACTCTTTCTAGAAGCTGGATTCACTGATGAACAAGCATCTTCCTCTATTCGGATCTCTTTTACCTCTCAAACTAGCGAGGAACAAATACGAGCACTAGGCCAAACTATTGGGGAAGAAGCTCTACATTTACATACACTACTAAGGAAATAATAGATGGACATGGCATTATATCTTGTACGATTAGGCGAAATTGCTTTAAAGGGACAAAATCGTATTTATTTTGAACGAAAATTAAAAGAGAATATTAAACATAAGTTACGCCCCTACCGTAATCGATTTTTACGGCAACGGGGACGTGTATTTATTGAAATCGACCGTGAAGCTCCTGAGGAACTTATAGTTAATGCCCTGGCCACCTCTTTTGGTGTGGTTGGTTTTTCTAAAGCGCTCCGTTGTGCCAAGGACATGGAAGCGATTAGTAACGCCACTGCACAACTGACCAGTGAACCTCAATTCTTAACAGGCACCAAAACATTTAAGGTAGAAACAGTTCGTTCAGATAAAACTTTCCCGTTAGAATCGTATGACATTTCGGGGCAGCTTGGATATGAAATATTACAAACTCAAAGCCATCTGAAAGTAGACGTTCACCAACCCGATAAAATTCTTTATGTGGAAATTCGTGATCATGCCTATCTCTATTGTTCTCCTGAAAAAGGGCCAGGAGGCTTGCCAGTCGGTACAGCAGGACGTGGTATGTTAATGCTCTCTGGTGGTATAGATAGTCCGGTAGCCGCTTATTACATGGCTAAACGAGGCTTAAAACAAGAAGCGGTCTACTTCCATGCCTACCCCTACACCTCAGATGAAGCCAAAGAAAAAGTGCTCTCATTAGCTCGAATTTTAAGTCCCTACTGTAGTGGCCTTTTAGTCCACGTCGTCCCCTTTACCGATATTCAACTCCACATAAACAAGATGAGTCATGAAAAAGAACATACCCTTTTAATGCGAGCTTGTATGATGCGTCTTGCTAACATGTTGGCTATAAAGCGAGATTGTCTAGCTATTGTTACGGGAGAGTCTTTAAGTCAGGTAGCTTCGCAAACATTGGAAAGTCTGGCCTTTACCAATAGCATGTCCGATCTCCCCGTATTTAGGCCATTGATCGGGATGGATAAAGGGGAAATTATTAAAGTGAGCAACCAAATTGGCACCTATGAAACATCAATTCTCCCCTACGATGATTGCTGCACACTTTTTAGCCCAAAACACCCCTTAGTCCGTCCTGACACAGCGGCTCTGCAAACTAATTACGCACAGATGAACATAGAGAGCCTCCTCGAGAAGGCTCTCACACAAGTTGAATTATTTGCATTATGAAGAAGTTGGAGTCTGTGCTGCAGCAGGGCAAGACGCACAAGCGGCACCTTGAGATTCTTCCGGCTTTGCACAAGCTGGGCGAGTATCGGTACTATAGAATCCCTTCCCTTTAAAAATAATGGAGTTTGGGCTGAAGACGCGACGTAATACTCCCGCACAATTAGGACAGACACTCAGAGGTTTATCCTTCATACTTTGTTCAACCTCAAGCTCCAAATCGCAGGAATCACAAGCATATTCGTAGGTAGGCATTATCGTTTTTCTCCTGTAGTCAATGATGCTAGCGAACCAAAGATCGTCGAGAACGAAGCAAATTGTTCTTCTGACAATTCCATATCATTTATATAGACGACATCATCTTGCAAAATGAATAAATTTGTCATATCCCCGAGCGGTTCTTTGTTACGCCGTTTGTCTGCAATATACGAACTTTTTAATAAAATTGAAAGGGTATTAGCCAATTTAGCACTCTTCATGGTTATAATCCCCCCTAGCAGATAACTTTGTGTCTTATTTTCTTCAATAACGAAGACCATCGAAGCTATTAGGGGTAAGACTGTCTCAGGTAGAGCTAAGCCCACATCTAACATTGCTTGGGGGCTACCAATATAAAAACCAAATAAAGCCTGTGCCATCCGATCCGCCAATCCTTTGGGAATTTTAGTCTGCCGCTGTTTGTAGGTTGTTGTATAAGCCTTCATATAATTATCACTAGCGAATAAGAGCAAACCACTTGTGGGAGCATAAACATCCAATCCTAAATAATCATTATGGTAATAGCGAGTAGTCCCTTCTTCAACCTTTTTCCATGAGGGGTCCCACAGTAATATACTGTTCGTTAAGAAGGCTGGGATGTTGCCTTCCAATGCCCCGTAATAATCATAAGAAGACAAGTCTTCGGGAGTAATAACCGTAACATCAGAAGTGGGACGAGTGGTATATAAATTAACTGAAAGGCGATCAACCCGAGCTAGCAGATCAGAAAAAGAGGCCCCATCAGCAATTGATAGAGGCCCTATTAAACGCTCTGGAGAACTGGTATCAACAGTGACTACAATTTCCCCAGGATCTCCCATAGCTTGAAAATAATACTCTTTGGAAAAAGGACTCTTATGCACACAGCTGGTCAAGCTTACTAATAGTAATAGACCTAAGAGCCCCCACTTCCAATTCACAACAATGTTATCGCGTAACAGTAATTCTCGCCACACTATCTTCGCCACAGGGGACCAGAGTAGCTTGCTCCGAGTCGGCGATAACTGCTGTTTCTGCCAAAGTTTCACTCGCTATATAGTCCTTAAAAGTAGCAAAAGCCTCTTGGATTATTGCATCACCAAAAACTTTCAACGTCACCCGATCAGCAACATCATAGCCTTGCTCTTTTCGTAGATTTTGTACAGCACGGACAATATCACGTGCAATACCTTCTAATAATAAAGTATGCGTTATTTTGGTATCGAATCCAACCGTTAATTGTCCTTCATTGACTACTTTTAAATCTTCCAACTCGGAACGTTGCACGACAATATCATCAATACCAATTGAAATTTCTCCTTCTTGGTAAGGGATGGTGACCTGCTTGCCATCAAGCATAGTTGCAATAGTTTCACTCGGCAACTTTTGAATGTTGAGAGCTACTTCTTTCATATTTTTCCCTAATTGACTACCCAACACCTTAAAATTGGCTTTTGCTTGATAAGAGACTAAACCACTTTCATCGGCTTGAATAACGATCTCTTTAACATTCAATTCCTCACGGATGATCTTACCCATCGATCCTAGGATCTCCCGTTCTGTAGCATCTCTATTGACTAAAAAGAGTTTACGTAATGGTTGTCGAATTTTAATCGAGTGAGTACTTCGTAAAGAACGTCCCATCGTAATCGCTTGCCGGGTTAATTCCATTTTGCGCTCAAGTTCTAAATCTCGCTGCATGGGATCATAAAGAGGAAAATCGCTCAGATGGATCGATTCAACCTTATCCTCTGCTTTTAAATTCAGATAAATCTCTTCAGTTGTAAAAGGAATTACTGGTGCTGCAGCATGGATAACGGTCATAAGAACTCGGTACAGGGTATCATAGGCTTTCTTTTTATCGATATCATTTTCTGAACGCCAAAATCGCCTGCGACTGCGTCGAATATACCAGTTATTCAATGAATCGAGGAAAGAGACAATTGCCTGACAAGCTTTTTGAGTCTCATAATTGTCCCAAGCCAAGGTAACCTCTTCAATTAAAGCCTCACTAGCCGACACTATCCAACGATCCATGGGATTGTCGAGTTCGGTAAAAGGAGTTGCAGAAGGTGCATACTGATCAATATTGGCATAGGTAACAAAGAATGAATAAGCATTCCAAAGAGGGATGATAAGCGTCTTCAACACCTCTTTGACACTCTCTTCAGAAAATTTAAGATCTTCTGCTCGGGTAACAGCACTATTCATCAAGGCAAAACGAAGCGAATCAGCCCCATATTGGTTAACAATATCCATCGGATCCGAGTAGTTCTTTAATGATTTTGACATTTTCTTGCCATCAACATTTAAGACAATACCGTTGGTTACACAATTATAGAAAGCTGGCTTGTCAAATAAAGCGGCTCCCATCACTACTAAGGTATAGAACCAACCCCGAGTTTGATCTAGTCCCTCACAAATAAAGTCGGCGGGGAAATGTTTCTCGACGAATTCTTTATTTTCAAAAGGATAGTGGTTTTGCGCATAGGGCATCGAGCCCGATTCAAACCAACAATCCAAGACTTCACTAATACGACGCATGGTCCCCTTCCCATCAGGGCTAGGCCAAGTTATTTCATCGACGAAATGTTTGTGCAAGTCAGTGACACGAACACCACTTTTTTCTTCCAATTCATCAATCGAACCGATGACCTCTATATAATCAGAATTATCACATTTCCAAATGGGAATCGGATTGCCCCAAAACCGATTACGGCTAATGGCCCAGTCCCGTGCCCCCTCTAGCCATTTACCAAAACGGCCATGTTTTAAATGGCTTGGCATCCAGGTAATTTGCTCATTGGCAGCCAGCATCGAATCTTTAATTTTAGTGACATCAACAAACCACGACTCCATGGCGCGGTAAATAAGAGGTTTATGGGTCCGATAGCAAAAAGGATAACTGTGAAGATAATTTTCTTGTTTCACTAATTTTTTATTATCTTTGAGCCACTTAATAATAGAGGAATCGGCATCTTTGACAAAAATACCTTCCCAGAGAGGAACTTCATAGGTAAATTTACAATCATCATCAATGGGACATACAACAGGAATATCTGTGTCACGCAAAACTTGATAGTCATCTTCTCCAAAGCCAGGGGCCGTATGGACAATACCACTACCATCGCTCACGGTTACGTAATCTCCCAAAACGGTAATAAAAGCACCTTTATCTTTCAAATGGGCAAAGAAGGGAAATAATGGTTCATATGCTATATTCGCTAATTGGTTACCCTTATAGCGCTCTACGATCTCGTAATATTCATCATTTTTGTAATAATCGCCTAACCGTTCTTCACCAAGAATGTAGTAAACATTTTCTGCTAGATCCTTGACCTTCACATAAGCAATATCTGGTCCCAAAGCTAGAGCCAAGTTTGACGGTAGAGTCCAAGGTGTGGTTGTCCAAGCTAGAAAATAGGTCTCTTCTTGGTCCTTTATTTTGAATCTTACGGTAATTGCCTGATCAACCACATCCTGATAACCACCTAAGTTCACTTCAAAGTTAGATAGTGGTGTAGCTAGGGCTGGACTGTAAGGCATAATGTTATACCCTTGGTAAATTAAGCCCCGTTCATACAGTGTTTTGAAAACCCACCAGATCGATTCCATATAATCGGTATCCATCGTTTTATAGTCATTTTCAAAATCGACCCAACGTCCCATCCGGTTAATAGTAGACTTCCACTCGGCGGTGTACCGCAAGACTATTGAACGACAATGTTCATTGAACTTAGCAACTCCATACTCCTCAATTTCCTTATGACCATTAAGTTGTAATGATTTTTGAATTTCATATTCGACCGGTAAGCCATGACAATCCCAGCCAAAACGGCGATTGACTCGCTTGCCTTTCATTGTTTGATAACGGGGATAGAGATCTTTGATGGTTCCGGGAACCAGATGGCCAAAGTGCGGAAGTCCAGTTGCAAAAGGGGGGCCATCATAAAATACATACTCATTATCGGCACTCCTTGAGTCCACCGATTTTTGGTAAATTGAATTATCTTCCCAGAACTTTTGAATCTTCTCTTCCATTTTAGGAAAATCTGTTTTCGGATCGACCGGATTAAACATTGCTAGCACTCCTACCTATATTGGAATAAGGCAAACCTCAGTACAACTGATGGTGACCATAGAGTTCACTATAGACATTTTGCTTGTTATATTCAATCTATATTGACAATAGTAGGGCATGACCGCTAGCATAGGCCATGGTTAAATTCCCGATCCCCCCTACTATCAAACAATTTGCGACCCGCTTTTCTGAAGCGGGATTTTCTATCTATATTGTTGGTGGAGCTGTCCGTGATTATTATGCTGGATATAGCTCTCATGACTATGATTTCGCTACCGATGCCCTTCCTAATGAAGTTATGGCCCTATTTCCTAAAGTTATTCCCACTGGTATTAAACATGGCACAGTGACAGTCCTCTTTCGCGATGAAATGTTGGAAGTCACTACCTTTAGAGTTGACGGAGAATACCACGACTCGCGCCGCCCCTCAACTACGACGTTTGTTCGTTCTTTGGAAGAAGACTTGAAAAGACGCGACTTTACTATCAATGCTTTAGCTATTGAGGTCTCTAGTGGAAAGCTCATCGACCTCCATCATGGGATTCAGGACATTAAGGCCAAGACGATTCGCGCTATTGGAGATCCGGTACAACGATTTACTGAAGATGCCCTGCGGATTATGCGGGCTTGCCGCATAGGAGCCCAATTGCAGTTTGGTATCGAGGAAGCGACCCAAAAAGCGATGCAAACTCTGTCAGAGAACCTCGCTTTAGTTTCTGGGGAACGTATTCGTAGTGAACTCTTTAACTTACTCGATAGCCCAGTCCCCTCCATAGGACTTTTTGCTTTACACGAATGTCATGCTTTGTCGGTTATTTTGCCCGAACTAACAGCTGGTAACAATATTATGCAAAAAGGAAATCACCAACACGATATTATGAGGCATAATATATACGCTTGTGATGCAGCTCCTCGTAATAAGCCCCTCGTGCGGTTGGCGGCCCTACTCCATGATATTGGTAAAGTAGCTGTGCGCAAAGAACAATCTGATGGAGAGGTCTCTTTTTACCAGCATGAATTTCATTCGGAGAAAATGGCGATTGAGATTATGGAACGTTTAAAATGTTCTAATGCAGAGAAAAATACCGTAGCTAATCTTATTCGCAATCATATGTTCCACTATAATGAAGATTGGAGTGATGGAGCTGTCCGTCGGTTTATCAACCGCGTTGGTCTTGAGGCTTTAGAAGATCTCTTTGACTTGCGCTTAGCTGATCAAACAGCTATTTATGGTCGCGCCTATCCCGAATCTTTACATGCCTTAAAAGATCATATTGAGCGCGTCTTAAAGGCCAGTAGTGCTCTTAAGATCAAGGATTTGGCGGTTGACGGCAATGATCTGGCGACACTTTCAATTCCTAGAGGTCCGATCATGGGTTTGGTACTCCAAGAATTATTAGATACTGTCCTCGATGATCCTCAACAGAATCAACGAGAAACATTGCTTAAGATTGCTAAGCAGTTTTATGAACAGCGGATCAATATAGAAAAGAGTTAATCACCGACAAGTTTGTCATGAGCAATCTTAGCAACGGCTTGTTCAGCCTCTTTTTTATTATTGCCAACTGCGGGTCCATAGGTTGATTTATGCACAGTAACTTTTACCCAGAACGTGTTATCGTGTTCAGGGCCAGTCTTTTTAACCACTTCGTAACGAGGATAGGTTTTATAACGTTTTTGGACATATTCTTGCAACATCGTTTTATAGTCTTTACGATGTTTATTAGCTAAAACAACCTTTATTTCTGGTATTAATAGACGTTGAACAAGGTCGGTAGCTGCTTTAAAACCAGAATCAAGATAATATGCCCCAAAGATAGCCTCCATACAGTCGGCTAAGAGAGCTTTTTTTGAACGCCCCCCTGAAAATTCTTCACCTTTGCCAATCAGAATAAAGTTATCCACACGTAATTTTTTAGCAATCATAGCCAAGCTTTCTTCGCTGACTACAAAAGATTTAATGCGTGAGAAATCACCTTCATCCATATTTGGCAAATTGAGGAAAAGCCAATCTGAAACAATCAAACCAAGGACACTATCGCCCAGAAATTCTAAGCGTTCATTGTTATCAACATCAGTATGACTTTCATTAGCAAAAGAGCGATGACAAAAGGCTAAATTCAATAATTCAAGATTTTTGAATTTAATACTGGCCTGTTTTTGAAATAATGAAAGCTCCCTTTTCCTCTCCTGCGAGATTTCGGGAGCTTTTCCATATGCAGATGTCTTTGGAAACACAGCCATATAAATGTAAACTATTTCAATAGTTTAGCGAGGAAGTCGACAGCATCACGTACTGTTTCAAATTCATTGGCTTTCTCGTCTGGTATTGATACTCCCATCTCTTCTTCGATCGCATAAACTAATTCATATGTATCGAGACTATCGGCACCAAGATCTTTTCTAAAAGAAGAATCGAGTGTTATTTTACTATCGTCAATCTCCAATTTTTCGGCGATTAGACTCTTTACTTTCTCAAAAACTTTATTTGCATCCATACTGTTATATCCTCCTGAAATATTGACCAAGGGAAGGCCTTAGGCCATTTTCTCTTGATCAATGACTTGCTTGCCACGATAAAAACCACATTTAGGGCATACACGATGCGGAATTACCATATTACCACAGGTGCCACACACACTCAGTGTGGGAGTCGCTAGACGCATATTAGCTGCTTTTCGTGTAGCTGAACGCGCCTTCGATGTCTTATGTTTAGGTACTGCCATATTTTAACCTCTTTATTATCAAATATACTTTAGTGAGAATAACGAAATCCCTACTTTATGTCAACAACTTCACTTAGTTATTGCGCTTTTCAGCCTCTAGTTTGCTTTTTAGTTTCTCAGCTACTGATTTAGGCACCATCGTGGAGATATCAGCTCCAAAAGCTGCAATCTCTTTAATGGCTGAAGATCTAAGGACAAAATAGTTTGGATCTGTAGGCATGAATAAAACTTCTAGATCAGGATTTAATTGCTTGTTAGTCATTGCTAGTTCAAATTCATAACCAAAATCAACTAATGCCCGTACCCCCCTTATCATCACATCTACGCCCTCTTTTTTGGCATAGTCAGCAACTAAGCCATCCCAGGCAACTACGCGCACATGGGGATACGCTTGGAGCATTTCGCGTAACATCGCCATCCTTTCTTCACCGCTAAATAGACATTTTTTGCTAATATTATCGGCGACGACAATGTCTAACTGGCTAAAGAGACGCGCTGATCGCTCTATAATATTCAAATGGCCATTGGTAGGTGGATCAAAGGTGCCAGGAAGCATGGCTTTAATAGTAGGATGCCGTATAGTACTCATCGTTTACGCTCCTCTACATAGCGTTGCATTTCTTGAAACCGCTCTGGAGTTTCATAGGGTATGCGTTTCACAAATTCTATTTGACCCTCACTGTTTGTTTCTACAATGGCGAAAACACCGCGCCCGATATAGGAGACTTTTTGGTGTGGTAAGATCCGTTCCTCTTCAGATATTTGTCTTAACACACAATCAAAATGGATAAAGGTGTCTACTTCAGGACCCTTAATCGCCTGGGCAATGGCATCGATCGGTTTTCCACACAAATGACACAACACTAGAGGTTCTTGAACTTTAGGAACGATAATCGGTGGACGACGATGCCCAGTTTTAGCTCGTTTTGGGGCTGAAGTTAGTTTCTTTTCTGCAACTTCAGCTTTAGCCTCTTTAGTACGTCGTTGTTTTTTACGGTTCTTAGTATTGCGTTTCGCAGGACGATTCTTTCCTTGTAAAAGCTCTTTTTTCTCCGTTTCTTTTTCCATTACTGCTCCCTAGAAGTGAACATCTCACCTGTATACACCCAAAATCATACTGTAAAAAGAACTCATTTGCAATGAAAGGAGAAACATAGAGGTAAGATACATCAAAAAGGACGGAAGTATAATCAACCGTCCCCTTTGAACATAAGAAAGTATATTTATCTCTTTCGAATAATGAGTTCGGGTACCTTGGCAGCTTTTCCAACCTTGGAACGAATATAGTAGAGTTTAGCTCTTCTGACTCGGCCACGACGAACTACATCGACTTTTTCAATTCTTGGTGAATGGAGAGGGAAAATTCTCTCAACGCCCACACCATAAGAATTTTTACGTACGGTGAAAGTCCGGCGAATTCCGCCGTTATTAAAACAGAGTACCAAACCTTCATAGACTTGGATCCGCTCTTTTTCACCCTCTTTAATCTTGAAATAAACCTTCACGGTATCGCCAACATGGAAATGGTCCATGTTATCTTTCATTTGTTCTGCTTCAATTGCCTTTATCACATCCATTTTCTTCAGTCCCCTTCGCCACATATGGTTTCAATTCTGTTAGTATCTGTCTTCCCGTTTCATCTAAAATAGCAGCATCTAACAAATCAGGGCGGTTTAAAAGAGTCTTCTCTAACCGCTTTTGTAAGCGCCACTGCTCAATTCGTGCGTGATGACCCGACAATAATATCTCAGGAACGGTAATTCCGCAATAGGTTTCAGGTCGAGTATACTGAGGATATTCTAATAAACCATCAGTAAAACTCTCCTCTATTAAGGATTCATCACTAATTATTCCATCTAGCAACCGATACACCGCATCAACAATGACTAAAGCGGCCACTTCACCAGATGAAATCACATAGTCGCCTATGCAAATCTCGTCATCAACATACAGGTCTATGATTCTTTGGTCAATACCTTCGTAGCGTCCACAGATAATGACTAAATTATCTTCTTTACTCAACTCCTTCGCATATTTTTGCGTAAAAGGCTTTCCGCTGGGAGTTGGATAGACGACCCGTTTATCTTTTGCCGCAAGAGCTTGTAGAGCTCGCCCTAATGGTTCTGGTTTAATGACCATTCCTGGTCCTCCCCCGTAGGGGGAATCATCACAACTTTTATGTTTATCGAGAGCATAATCACGAAAATTAATTAAATTATAAGAGATTGCGCCACTTTGTACACTTTTTGCCATGATCGAACTAGTAAAAAAGGAATCGACGATTTCAGGAAATAACGTTACAATATCGAAATTCATGTAAGTAATTCAGGAGCTAACAGCTCCATCTCCTTGCGCTCAACATCGACTTTGCCAATATATTGCTTCATGAAAGGGACCAGGTAACGCTTTTTAGTCTCGACTACTTCAACTTCGAGTAATAAAGCTTGTGGACCTTCCATAATTGCGACAACTTTTCCTACCACTGCATTAGCAACAAGTAGAGAACATGCTGTTAAGTCAGCGATGTAATATTCTCCTGCTTCCAATGCAGTAGCTGTATCGCGGGGAATCCAGATTTCCCAGCCAGTGTAGCCACGGGCTTCTTCAGGGGTATCAACACCAGCAAATTTGATGAGGTATTCCTCTCCTGCCTGCTTGAATGATTCTATGCGCATTTCACGAGATTGTTCTTTATTACGTAATGAAACCACCTCTAATGTTAGAAGATGGTCATATTCACGTGAAAAAGTATGAAGTTTCAAGAACCCCTGTATGCCGTGGGGGCCTCTCAGAACCCCCGTCGCCAGATAATCCATTAATCAAGAATTTCCAACTGAACGTGTTTTCCACTCTTTGCCGCTGAAGCGCTCAGAATAACACGTACTGCATTGGCGATTCGCCCTTGTTTACCAATCACTTTACCAACATCATCGGGGGCAACTTTCAATTCAACGATTGTCGATTGCTCTCCTTCAATAAGATGGACTAGTACTTCATCAGGTTGGTCAACCAACGACTTTGCGATATATTCTACAAGATCTTTTTCCACGAACTAACCCTCCAGCTATTCTATATTTCTGGTCAGTGTGATGTGGTGTTTATTAAGAAGCTTCTTCACTGTTGCTGAAGGTTGCGCACCCTTGGAAATCCACTCTCTAATGCGGTCTTCTTTCAGAACGACCTGCTTCTCTTCCGATTCGACAGGATGATACTGCCCAACTTCTTCAATCGAACGGCTGTCTCGTGCTGCTTTGGAATCAATAACAACCAACCGATAATGGGGATTCTTTTTCGATCCGAACCTCTTTAACCTAATACTCGTACTCACAACTTCCTCCTGCTCAACGCAACTACATACCCATGTGTTTCAACATTGAAGCTTGGTATTTTTTATTTTTTGCGAACTTTTTCATAGTAAGCCGCATTTTCTCAAACTTTTTAATCATCCGATTTACATCATAAACCGTTGTTCCACTACCCCGCGCAACTCGTTTTCGGCGAGTCGGACCCAGTATACGGTAATTTGCCCGTTCCGCATAGGTCATTGACTGGATGATTGCTTTTTCTCGACCTAATTCTTCGGTATTAATATCGTCCTCACTAACGTTACCTTTTGCACCTGGAATCATGTCAATAAGTTTATCAATTGATCCCATTTTGTGCATCCGTTCAATCTGCTCAAGGTAGTCTTGCAGGTCAAACGTATTTTTGCTCATCTTCTCCTGCATCCGCTCAGCTTCAGCAATATCGATAGTCTCTTGGGCTTTTTCAACTAACGATACAACATCACCCATACCCAGGATACGAGAAGCTATCCGGTCGGGATAAAATGGGTCAAGATCTGTGAGTTTTTCACCGACACCAATAAATTTTATGGGCTTGCCCACAATGCTGCGCAATGATAAAGCTGCTCCACCACGGGTGTCAGAATCAAATTTACTTAAAATAACTCCCGAGATCCCCACCTTCTCTTCAAATTCCTGTGCGATAGTAACGGCATTCTGCCCCGTCATTGCATCAGCGACAAACAAAGTTTCATCGGGGGTAATAGCGTGGTGAATGCGTTTTATTTCATCCATCATGCCAGCATCGAGGTGCATCCGGCCAGACGTGTCGACAATTAAAATATTGAATTGCTCTAATTTAGCTTTCGCTAAAGCATTACGGGCGACTTTGACCGGATCTTTTGACTCTTCGGCATAGACCGGAACTCCAATTTGTTCGCCGAGGACCTGCAATTGTAAAATTGCAGCGGGACGAACCAAGTCAGCAGCTACCAGTAGTGGTCTCATACCCTGTTTCTTTAAACGGGCCGCCAGTTTAGCAGCAGTGGTAGTTTTACCTGAGCCTTGCAGCCCCATCATCAAAATTACGGAGGTGGTATCTGGGCCTTTCAGTTGTAGCTGTTGACTCTCTTCGCCACCAAGTAGTTCAACCATCTTGTCGTAGACGATCTTAATAAATTGTTGCCCCGGATCTATAGATTTAAGCACCTTTTCACCGGTAGCTTCTGCCATAGTCCGATTAATAAAACGTCTGACGACACGAAGATTTACGTCTGCTTCAAGCAACGCAATTTTAATTTCTTCGACTGCATCTTCTATATTTTTCTCAGTTATTCTTGTTTTGCCGCTAAACGACCTAACAATTCCAGCAAATTTTTCACTTATTGAATCAAACATTATCCATCCAAATTTATCTTCGTTACAGTAAAGGTTTATACTGTATTACCCAAATCAGTGTCAACCTGTACCGCATGAATTACATCCTGATCGGCTTCCCAGCCCATCCGGTAACTTATAGCTTTCGAAACTCCTCGTTCCTGCATGGTCACTCCTAAGAGGGTTTTTGAGCCCAATACAGTGTGTTTGTTATGGGTAATTATAACGAATTGAGAATCTGAGCTAAAATCTTCAAGCACATTTAAAAAGAATCCAATATTTCTATCATCCAAAGATGCATCAATCTCATCTAGGATACAAAAAGGAGAAGGTTTTACCTTATATGTAGCAAAAAGCAAGGCTACTGCTGTAAGTGATTTTTCACCTCCTGATAATGGTGATAAACGGTCTAGTCGCTTCCCTGGTGGTTGGGCTAAAATATCAATACCACTTTCCAACACATTCTCGGGGTCAAGTAAACGCAATTCAGCACGACCACCACCAAACATACGATGGAACATCTCTTGGAAGTTTACCCGTATTTTGTGGTAAGAATCAAGGAAAAGCTGTTCTGAGCGCTTTCTTATCTCTTCAATAACAAGGGTAAGATCTTTTTTAGCCTTTTCAAGGTCATTCATTTGGAGGGTTAAAAAATCATACCGTTCTTTTATTTCAGCAAATTCTTCTTCAGCCATATGGTTAATATAACCCATTTGCTGAATTTGCTTTTTAATACGACTTAAACGTTCTCGGAGAGTTGTAATATCTTCTAAATCAGCATCAAGACGTCCATCAAACTCTTTCAAACTCTTACCATAGGCGTCAAAGAAGGTCAAATAGACCCCTTGGATTTGATCATTAATAGACTCAATGTGGTAAGAATATTTATCGATGGCAGCACGTAACTCATGTAATTCATTATGACGCTGATTCATTTTTCCCCGTTCACCGCTCAAGCGTTCATTTTCGATTTCAATGACTTCAATAATTTCGACTAACTCACCTTCTAAGGATTCTTTTTCATCTTCAATACGCCTTTGATCCGAGCGGACCGCAGCAATTTGATCCGAGGCCTGGTCAACTCGTTCACTGGCTACTTGGGCATCGCGAAGGGCGTCACTATGTAAATATTGTTGTTCCAAGGTGTTTTTCTCGAGGCTTTCTATCTGATTTTTAACACTGTTTTTACGTGTTACGGATTCAGTAAGCGAAACACGTAATTGAGTCGAATATTCACGATACTGTTCCAGCAATTCCCCTAAATCGCGGTTTTCATCCCGCAAGGTTTGCATCTTTTGACGATGGGCCGTTGTCCTAGCCCGAGAATCGACGATTTTCTGATCAATAGTATGCTTTTGCGTAATAATACCTTCAGGGGCAATGAATTCATCGATGAAGCTGGGTAAAGTCTCACGATAGAGAAAAAATTGAGATTGTAAAGCTTCAACACGTTTGAGTAACTCATCAAAAACTCGATTCCATTCATTTAAAGCAGTATTAGCCTCTGTAGCTTGTGTTTCTATAATTGAGTGGATCGTCTCACCATACGTTTTTTGCTCCAGCAGAGCCTTCTGTAATTGCTCTAGCTTGTTCAGAAAGACATCTTCAGCCTTCTGACGGGCCTTCAGTGAATATCCTTTCAGTTTTGTATCTAGTTCAACAACAATGAGATCAGTTAATTTTTGGAGGGTGGCACTTAATTCTTGCTGTAAAGCTTCTTCAGTAAGAATAGCTTGCTCGCGTTCTTCAATTTCCGCTTCATGTTTTTTTATGAGTTGTTGCGTCTCTAAAAGCTGCTTTTCATGTTCAGCAAGGCGCACTTCTAAATCTTCTATCTTATCAGTTATAGATTCAGCAAAATCTCGTTGACTTTCTAACTCCAATTCATCCCGTTCAATACGCTCTAGAATCTGTTGGGCTCGTCTGTCTGCCTCTTCTTTGCTACGCATAAAATCTCGGTAGCGTTGTTTTAGTAATTCAAGTTGATCTTGTTTGCCATGAATTTGTTCTTCAAGACGTTGAATTTGGGTTTGAATGGTAACTCGAATTTCTGCTTTTCGCCGAATTTCATTCTGTTCTTGTTCCAGGTATTCAGTTTTTATGGCAATTTCATCTTTGAGTTGGGTATACGCTTCTTGCGCTTTGGTCATCTCTTCTGTCCGTTTATCACGGACCAATAAGAAACTTTTTATCGTAGATAATTGGACGTCAACTTCAGTAGCGGTTTGTTCTTGTTCAAGTTCGCGATAGCGAACGACTTTAGAAGCTTGAGCTTTGCGGGTATCGTATTGCCGTTTAATCTCATTGAGAAGTGTTTCTACTTGTTCAATATTCTCTTCAGTTCGTTCTAACTTCCGGCTAGCTTCTAAACTTCGTTGTTTAAAGCGGGTTATGCCAGCTGCTTCTTCAAAGATATAACGGCGATCTTCCGGTTTATGGCTCAGAATTTGATCTATTTTCCCCTGTTCAAGGATAGAATAGGCTGATTTGCCAATACCGGTATCAAAAAATAATTCCCTGATATCCCGTAATCGAACGGGGATGCGGTTAATGTAAAACTCACTTTCGCCGGTGCGAAACAAACGTCTTTTTATCTCGACTTCGGCATGGCTGGTGGGAAGCAATCCATCTTTATTACTCACCACCAAGGTCACTTCAGCCACATTGAGTGGTTTACGTGATTCGGTGCCATTGAAGATAACATCTTCCATTTTACCGGCACGTAAGGTTTTTGTAGATTGTTCCCCGAGGACCCACTTAATCGCATCAACTATGTTACTCTTGCCACACCCATTAGGGCCGAGTAACGAAGTTATCCCGTCGGCAAATTCCAGACGGGTTTTATCAGCGAATGATTTAAATCCATAGAGTTCAAGGCTTTTTAGGAACAATAATATCTCCCACTATTTTGGCCAATTCTTGTAGCAGGATGCTCTCGTTCACACCTTGAACAAAGGCTATACTGCCTACACAGCTGAGTATATCATACTCGCTTAGAATTGACAAATTACCTCTTCATCTCTACGCTCTTTATATGGTACAAATATGTGGTATAGATGAAGCAGGACGTGGTCCTATAGCCGGTCCGGTTTGTGCTGCGGCCGTGGTACTCCCCAAAGATTTTCCGTTTGAAATACTGGCAGACTCCAAGAAGCTGACACAAAAAAAACGGGAACTAGCTGAAACTATGATTAAAGATCGGTCTCTTGCCTGGTCAGTGGCTTGGGCCAGCAGTAGTGAAATAGACCAAGTGAACATTCTCCAAGCTACCCTAAGGGCGATGCAGCGTGCTTTTAATAAAATAGAAAGAACGGGCATCTATATTGATTTGGTTTTAGTCGATGGAAATAAGGCTCCCAAACTTAATGCTCCCTGCCAAGCAGTTATAAAAGGAGATGCTACTGTTTTTGAAATTATGGCTGCCTCTATTTTAGCTAAAACAGCTCGGGATCGGCTTATGGTGCAGATGGATGCGAGATATCCTCAATGGGGCTATGCCCAGCATAAAGGATATCCTACCAAAGCTCACAAGCAAGCCTGTCGAGAATTTGGGCCAAGCCCAATTCAACGTTTTAGTTTTAACTACTAAAGTTTACTTTGCTTAATGAAATCAAGGGTCTTTTGAAACTCTTTTATAAACTCCCCAAGATCTTCTTGGTAGATTAAGATGGATTGACGAATAAACTTCCCTTCTCCACCTTCAGTTCCTTTACTCTCAACTATATTTAAGAACAAATCACCATACACATTTTCTTTGACGTTGAAAAAATACGTCCTATCTTTTGTTAACAATTTTGTTGAAAAAACTTCACCACGAACACCCATATCACACCTCGTATACTATTGCGGATTAATAGATTCCCCACAAAAGAAGACCGCATCCTTTCCTTCGCTACACTACAAATAAACAACTACAAACAAGTTTCTCATCACACCTTTGAACCTGTTCTCTCTTCATTTAATAGTTTTACAACTTTGATGTCAATGGAGAAAGTAGCATAATGGACAAGACAGATGCCTATTGACTCTCAGAGCACACAGCAAAATGAGGTTAGCTACTGTTTACATGCTTCTCGTGACAAAAGAGACAATGAATAATTAAGTATGTTATTTAAAGATAAAACCAAGCGCCCGACGGGAATCGAACCCGTGTCTTCAGCTTGGAAGGTTAAGAATCACTACCACTGGAATAAATCATGTAGTAATCTGGTAAATATGAAAATAGCACACGAATAGAGTTTACTATATAGTGAAATTGCATAGTTAGAGTATGCAATAATCATAATATTCAAACTTGACATCGGTTGGCATACGATCTAGAATGCATACTTATAGTATGCATTCTAGATCATGAGGTAAACTTACATGCAGTCATTAAGTTCTGTCTTACAGGAAGGGATCCTTGTTAATCGCACTTGGTTAAAAGAGAGTGGTTTTGACCGTCCTGCTGTAGATTATTTTTTAAGAGCAGGAAAACTTGAAGCTGTTACGCGAGGAATATATAGGAAACCAGGGCCTCCTTTAAAGTGGCAAAACGTTGTTTATTCTTTATTGTTACTACATTACAAAGTTCATGTGGGGCATATGTCTTCTCTAAAATATTACGGATATCAACACTATCTTGCGATTGGAGAAACTAGTGAGATAAATCTTTATAGTAGCAATGGATTGCCATCTTGGTTATATAGACTTAAAGATTTCTCATTCAAGCACATGAATCGTTCTCCATTTCCACCAAATTGTCGTTTAGGATTGGAAGAGATTTCCTTTGGTACTTGGGATTGGCCAATACCTTATTCAACACCAGAACGAGCATTTATAGAACTAATAAGCACAATTAATAATGAAAATGGCATTAATCAAGCCCTAACAATGTTTGAAGGTGCTGTTAACCTACGACCGATGCAAGTGCAAGGTTTACTCGAAGCATGTATACACATAAAAGCAAAGAGACTTTTCCTCTGGCTGGCCAGAACCCTCAAACACCCTTGGTATAAACAGATAAATATTGGAATGATTAACCTTGGGATAGGTAAAAGGCAGATTATTCCTCATGGCGCTTTAGATAAAGAATTTCAAATAACTGTGCCAAAAGAGGTTGATGGTGAACAGACAGAACCCTTATTTTAAGCAAGTTGAACTGTTGGTAAGAGTGCTTCCAACTATAGGAGAGTCAGATTGCTTTGCTTTGAAAGGCGGTACCGCAATAAATCTCTTTCATAGGGATATGCCAAGATTATCAATTGATATAGATCTTGTATATGTCCCAATCAAAAGTAGGATTAAATCACTTGAGGCGATTTCAGAAGGATTAAAGAATATTAAAGATCGCATCCAAAGGCTTATACCACAAGTTAACATACAATCTTCAAAACTACATCAGACAGAATATGTAACAAAGGAATAGTACAACACCAACTTGCAATTATAAAGATCGAAGTGTCGCCAGTATTACGAGGGACAGTTTATAAAACTGATATGAAGCAAATTGTTAGTGAGGCAGAAAATAGTTTTGGATTTGCTCAAATTCAATTAGTTTCATTCGAAGATCTTTATGCAGGAAAAATCCTTGCAGCCTTGGATAGACAACATCCGAGAGATCTGTTTGATATAAAAAATCTACTCAAAAATGAAGGATTTACACCAAAGTTGAAAGAGGCTTTTATAGTCTACTTGATATCACATAATCGTAGAATTTTGGAAATACTCAATCCTTCACGAATAGAGATTAAAGAAATATTCGAAACAGATTTTCAAGGGATGACAACATATCCAGTAAAAATTGACGATTTATTGGAAGCCAGGGAAGATCTTATACAGATTATACATACTAAGTTACATAAGAAAGACAAATTATTTCTTCTTGGATTCAAGAACGGGAATCCTGATTGGGACTATTTCAATGTTCCTCATATAAAAGAATTACCTGCTGTTAAGTGGAAACAACATAATTTAAAGCGAATGCGAGCGACCGAGAGAAAAAAGATGATTGATGCACTCCAAAGTTATTTTAAAATGTAGCTAATTTTATCTACTCATTATCATTGCAAGAAGCAATGTGGGAAGTCTTGATTCAGAAACGACTATAATACAAAGGTCATATAATAAATTACATTTAAAACATATATACGGTAGGGGTGCATAAAATGTTTTATTATTATAATCGCAAACTAAGCGCCCGACGGGAATCGAACCCGTGTCTTCAGCTTGGAAGGCTGAGGTAATACCATTATACCACAGGCGCGTGGCTTTTTTTGTTCCGCCCATAGTAATAACTGAAAGTCGCTATATGGTCAAGGTGTTTTTAAAAAATTTCTTGTTTCCTCTTTGTTCATTATCTATTTTTGTAGTATGGTACACGTATGTTTTGCAACTAAGGAGTAATATGAATTTTCGAGATCGATACATGCAATATATAATACAAGTCGTGCTGAATCTGCAGGAAGGGGAATCGCTCTCTATCAATGCTAATACCTCTCATGTAGAGTTTGCTAAAGACTTAGCTCAAGAAGCCAGTGAAATTACCTTACAACCTGTCTATATCGTCCCAATTAAAGCTGGAATTCCCGGTGATGCATTAACTATAACTCCCCTTTTACAAGAACAAGCAGCTTTGCCACCTTCATCAGCTGTATTACTTCGAATTGACAATACAGAAGATCGTGAGTGGGAGATTGAAGAAGACCCTGCTACTGTCGCTGAAAATTTAGCTTTATTACAGAAAGCTGGTAATCTTGCCCCACCCCAACTCGACCGCGAAGTTGCCCCTTGGGCTGTCATTCCGGTCCCGGGACCACGCTGGGCAAAAAGAATTTTAGGCAAGAACGCCACGGAAGATGATCTATGGAAATTCTTTGATAAAACACTGCAACTTTCCAGTAAAGATCTGCGGCAAGTAGGTAAGAAGCGAGCCTCTACAATCTCGCAACAACTATTATTTTTAAATCAATTTGAAGATAAAACCTTACATATCACAGATACCCATACCGATATTACTATCTCAATGAATGCTGACTCACGTTGGCGTAGTGGTATATATAAACTTCCAAATGGCAGAGCTTTTACCCCTTATATCCCGCTAGCTAGGGTGAGCATGTTACCCGATTTGAACTCAATTAGTGGAACAATCACCTCATCCCAGCCTTTTTCTGTCTTGGGAGGAAAAGTAGAGCAAGCCACATTTACCTTTTTACACGGTGAACTAATAAAATATGAAGCTAAAGTTGGTCAAGAACTCCTCGAGATTGCCCTTGCGATCGATAAAGGTGCTTGCCGACTTAGCGAAATTTCATTAGTTGATGCACGCTTAGCCTTTCCGCAGATTGCCGATTGTTATGGATATCGTGGATTTGATGAAAACACCACGAGCACCTTTCTTTTAGGTATGGGAGAGGCTTCTCACATAGAAGCGTTATCTGAATATGCCGATGAACAAGAACTTATGGAAAAAACTGGATGTAATGTCAGTACCGTCCGTATTCGCATCCCCTTTGGAACACCAAATTTACAGATTACAGCCCAATCACAAGATGGCTTTGTACAATTATTAATGCAGTCTGGTGCGTTCATTGAATAGATTTCTGCATTCAGGGAAGATAATAAGGAGTATGTATGAAAAGTTTAGAACAGATGATCAATGACTATGCAGACCTCGTTTTAACCAGTGGCGTCTGCTTATACCATGGACAATCCCTGCAAATAAAAGCAGGACCTGAAGCTTACTGGTTTGCCCAGATTTTAGCTGAAAAAGCGTATGAGAAGGGAGCGCTCTTAGTAAGAATCGAGATCGATGATTTACGGCTGGTTAGGAAAAGAACTGATGTTCAAAACACAGAGATGTTATCTGATGTACCCGATTTTTCAAAGCAAATCGACTATGAAATGATGGTTAAGGATTGGGCATATATCCGTATAGATAATACTGAAGACCGCCATTGGTTAGAAGATGCCGATGCAGATCAACTTGCCATATATAAATCAGCCTTAAGTAGAGCTGGAACGCACTACCGCAACAGCAGAATGCGTCATGAACATCCCTGGTGCGTTATCGCTTTACCCGGACCGCGCTGGGCAAAAGCAGTACTCGGAGAAGAAGCAGAAACTGCTGACTTATGGAAAGTTGTAGCCCCCATACTCAAACTCGATACCTCTAACCCAGCTCAGGCATGGCAAGATCATGCAGATACTTTACTAAAACGAGGTCAGAAGTTACATGATTTAAAGATAACTTCTCTCCATTTCAAAAGTGCTAAAACAGATTTTACCGTTGGCTTTACCAAAGAACACCTTTGGGCTGGAGGTGGTGATCCTCTTCCTAACGGAACTTGGTTTCTCCCTAATATCCCTACAGAAGAGGTCTTTACCACCCCTGACCGTCTCACAGCTAGTGGCGTTATTGCCACAACTAAGCCGGTTTCGGTAATGGACTCTTTAGTGGAAGATGCTGTCTTTACCTTTGAACAAGGGAAAGTAATTGAGTGTAAAGCTCGAGTAGGCCAAGCCGTGATGGATAAATTTTTAGCCATGGACGAGGGCGCGTCATACTTAGGTGAAATTGCTCTCGTTGATGAAAATTCACCGATTGCTCAATCAGGAAAAGTTTTTGGGTCGATTCTCTATGACGAAAATGCATCGTGCCATATTGCCCTTGGAGCAGGTTATCCTAGTTGCCTCAAAAATGCAGATAAACTATCTAATGAGGAGCTCCTTCGCGAAGCTGGCTGTAATACATCGATGGTCCACACCGATTTTATGGTGGGTTCACCCGATATGGATATAACAGCGACAACAGAAAGTGGAAATACAGTGCAGATTATGCAGGGGGGACGCTTTACCCTTTAAGTATTATTTTAGGTGGTCCGCAATGAGACGTAGTCCTTCTAGGGTCAATTGCGGCACTACTTGATCAATACGGGCTATGAGGGGGGCAATCGTTTGTGAGAGCCCTCCTGTGGCCACTACGCGCACCGCTGCGCCAACTTCCGCTTCGATCCTTTCAATGAGTTCTTTCACCAGCCCTACATAGCCAAACATTATGCCACTACGGATAGATTCATCGGAATCACGCCCTATAGCGTGCTTAGGTACTTTGAGCATGACTTGGGGAATTTGGGCCGTATTATGAAACAGGGAGTTTACCGCAGTAATTAAACCTGGAGCAATAGCTGCTCCTAGTAAATCACCCTCTTTTGTAACAGTCGTGAAGGTCAGTGCTGTACCAAAGTCTAATACAACACAATTATCTTTGGGGTAGAGGTGGCGAACTGCAACAGCGTTAGCTAATAAATCATACCCTAGTTCGCCTGGGATGGTTTCACGTTTAATACCGGGAGCAGTATCATGGCTGACCATTAACGGTTCAATACCACTTAAGGTACGGACTACTTTTTGAAAGGAACGGGTTAAGTTAGGTACCACTGAACAAATAATAGCACGGTCGACATCGGTTGGAGAAAAACCTTCATGGTTGACCATTCTATCGACAACCACAAAATATTCGTCACTGGTTTTTTTCTGATCGCTATAAATGCGCCAATCTGCTACCCATGTTTTACCATCATGCAAGGCCATTACCACGTGGGTGTTGCCGATATCAACTACTAACAACATTACAGCCCTCCTCTACATCATCAAGGCATTATGACCATGATAGAGTTTCTCTCTTAATGCCATAACCGTTGCGTTTTCAAGATACTCTTCAAAGCCCATGACTCTATCAATAACGTTCCCATCAGGTGCAAATTCAACAATTCTATTAGCAATGGTCTCAACAAATTGGTGGTCATGACTATTAAACAAAAGAACGCCACTAAAATCAATAAGTCCGTCATTCAAACTCGATATTGCCTCCAAATCAAGGTGGCTTGTCGGTTCATCTAGGATCAGGACATTACCCTGTTCCAACATGAGACGAGCTAATACACAGCGCACTTTCTCGCCTCCACTCAAAACTGTACAGTCCTTGAGTGATTCATCACCACTAAAGAGCATTCTTCCTAAAAATGAGCGGACGAAAGTATCATCTTTTTCAACCGAATACTGGCGTAACCAGTCGGTGATGCTGATGTGTTCAGTGAAATAGTGGGTATTATCTTTTGGAAAATAACCTCGTTTAGTCGTTACCCCCCATTCGAAGGTCCCTTTATCTGGTTCCATGTGCCCCATGATAATTTCAAAGAAGACTGTTTTAGCATAGTGGTTCGGTCCAACAAAAGCTATTTTGTCACCATTATTTACTGTAAGAGAAAAATTATCTAACACTTTTTCTCCTTCAATAGTTTTAGTTAACCCTTTTACTTCCAATATATTACGACCAGGTTCTCGCTCTGGTTTAAAAGCAACATAGGGAAAGCGGCGCAAAGAGGGTTTAATATCATCAATGGTTAATTTATCAATAAGCTTTTTGCGACTCGTGGCTTGGCGGGCTTTGGATAAATTGGAACTAAAGCGTTGAATAAACTCTTTTAACTCGGCAACCTTATCTTCTCGTCTGCGACGCTGATCTTTCATTTGTTTGGCAATTAATTGGCTCGATAGATACCAGAAATCATAGTTTCCTACATATAATTGAATTTTACCAAAGTCAATATCGGCAATATGGGTACACACTGAATTCAAGAAGTGACGGTCGTGGGAAACAACAATGACGGTATTCTTAAAATCTGCTAAGAAGTTCTCTAACCAATGGATAGATTCGAGATCTAAGTGGTTGGTAGGTTCATCTAAGAGCAAAATATCGGGATTACCGAACAAAGCCTGAGCTAACAATACCCGAACCTTCAAATTATCTTCAATCTCGCTCATTTTGTGTTGTAATAAATCTTCAGCTAACCCTAGACCACTAAGCATGACCCCAGCTTCAGATTCAGCTTCCCAGCCGCCTAAATCTGCAAATTCCCCCTCAAGTTCTGCCGCCGCAAGACCGTCTTCTTCAGTGAAATCTTCTTTAGCATAGAGTCGATCACGCTCTTGCATGATCTCATATAACCGCTGATACCCCATAATGACAGTTTCTAGTATTGTATAATCATTGTATTCAAAGTGGTCCTGTTTAAGGACGGCAATCCGTTCCCCTGGGGTAATAATGATATCTCCCGTATCGGGTTCTATTTCTCCTGCGAGTATCTTTAAAAATGTTGATTTTCCGGCCCCATTGGCGCCGATTACTCCATAACAATTACCTGGAGTAAATTTTATATTCACTTCCTTGAACAAGACTTGTGTTCCGTAGGTAAGTGAAATATTTGATGCTGTTATCATAGCTGATCCTTTTATAGAATAGATAGTAATTACTATCTGAAAGAAATACCAGCCCGCTGGGCTGGTAAGCATTATAGTCCCTAGGGGAATCGAACCCCTCTTTGAAGACTGAGAATCTCCCGTCCTAGCCGATAGACGAAGGGACCAGAAGTACAGGACTGGGATGAAGGGATTCGAACCCCTAAAGGCAGATCCAGAATCTGCAGTGTTACCATTACACTACATCCCAACATGTCAAATCCTCGTTGAATGTACAGAAAACGCGATTATTTGTCAACCCTAGTTAGCATCTCACTCACTATCGTAGGTGATCAAAGTCTGGATTTCATATGTCGGTAAAACCTTCTCATAATCGAGAAAAGGTAAGCCAATTACACCAAATATACCGTCAACTACACCCTGCATCTCTTCAATTAATTCAGCCGCAGCTTTAATAGTTCCACCGGTAGCAATCAGATCATCAACGATGAGAATGTGAGAACCAGGAGTGACGTCGCTTTCATGTATGGAGACATAATCTTGCCCATATTCCAGATTGTATTTCCGTTCGCGTGTCTTACCGGGCAATTTCCCTTTTTTGCGAACAAGGATGAGAGGAAGGCCCATTTTATAGGCAAAAGGAGCCGCAAAAACAAATCCACGAGCTTCGACACAAGCTATAGCATCTAGATTTTTATCTTGGTACATCTCGCACATCCGATCAATACAGTACTTAAAAGCAGTCGGATTAGTCAGAATACTGGTAATGTCATAAAATAAAATTCCGGCTCGAGGAAAATCATGTATTTTTCGAATTGCTGAATCTAGATCAAACTTATCCATACAACCTCCTATGGGTAGCTTTTTTTAAATGCACTCACCCGTGGTGAAGCGCTAATATTGAGTGGTGATTGGATACCATCCTTAAAATAGCGATAGGCTAAACCAGCAATCATAGCTCCATTATCGGTACATAACTGCATAGAAGGAAAAGCCACTTCAATGCCTTCTAGCTTATTCATTTCTGCTCTTAGAAAGCTATTCGCAGCGACACCGCCACCAGCTGCCAAACGAGTCAGCCCGGTATCTTCTAAAGCTTTTTGGACTCGCTTCATCAAAAGTCCTACAGCGGTTCTTTGGAATGAGGCAGCAATATTCTCAGCACTCTTAGGAGCCGTTCCATTCCAAAATTTATCTAGTTGATTAATAACTGCTGTTTTTAACCCAGAATATGAAACATCATACGGATGATTCCCTTTTTGTAAAGAAGGTCCCGGGAATAAGAAGGCTAAAGGATCGCCCTTCTGGGCTAAACGGTCAATAGCTACCCCACCGGGATAGCCGAAATTGTAATGTTTAGCGACTTTATCAAAGGCCTCACCAATGGCATCATCAATGGTTGTTCCTAACACCTCTATGGTATCATACCCATCAACTTTACAGATAACAGTATGCCCACCCGAAACTAGCACGCCTAAATAGGGGTATGCCAGAGGGTGTTCAATCTGCGATGCATATAAATGGGCCCTAATATGATCAATTCCAATAAAGGGAATTTCCAAGGTAGCCGCAAAAGCTTTAGCAAAGTTCACCCCGACCAATAGTGAGCCCAAAAGGCCTGGACGGTTTGTTACCGCTACAGCATCTATGTCGTTAACTGTTAAATTTGCTTTATCTAGAGCTGTTTGTACTACTTGAGTAATCCATTCAGTATGTAATCTTGATGCAATTTCAGGAACAACCCCCTGATAAGGTTTATGTAAGGCAATTTGAGTAGCTATAATATTACTAAGAATGTGCGTGCCGTCTTCAACAACTGCTACCGCACATTCATCACATGAAGTCTCTATACCTAGAACCTTCATTGTTAATAATCTCCGTCAAACATTTCAAAAATATCATCAAATGTATAGCCAAACTCAACCATATCAGGAAACATTTCCATATAAAAATCGGCCACTGCAGGAGACCATGGGGTTCCTGCCCGCGCGCTGCGATTCACTTTAACACGTATAGCTAAAACTCTCTCCTCAGGTACTGAAGATTCCGGGTTATGCCGGGTAAATTTTTTGTCCAAAAATACTCCAATCGGAGCTCAGCTCCGTCGATATAACGTAAATGGTATCCTTGCTTTGGTCAAGGCCTAATGCTACTTCATAACACCTTGCCTTTTACATAAAAATTCGGTACTGTGGTACCGATTCTTAGAGATTGCCAAAATAGCTCAGGGGTAGAGCAGCTCACTCGTAATGAGCAGGTCAAGGGTTCGAATCCCTTTTTTGGCTAAATTTTCATAGAGGCTTTTTGCTAATAGTACTAAGCCGGTTCATGTTCATTTAACCGATCATTACACTTCGATTTGCCTTACCCTCTTCTCCACCTGTTCTTTCATAGTTGTGATAAGTGGTTCTTTCATGAGAATACCAGATAACAAGGCAATCCTCTCCAAGGCCCGTGAAACTGCTGTACTCATCGAATCCAGTAACTTCTCCATATAGGGTCTTCCAACGTGAACCTCCTCTCCAAAGAGAATGAAATGATTTCTCCTTATATGGTCAATACGATATTCACCACCTATTTTCATGGAAAGTTTCGATGAAAGATCTTCATAGACTGTGGTAGAAACAAGGTCGTATAGAGGAGCAAGTGTTGCCGTTCGATTTCTAGGCTTGCCCTGTATGGGATAGAGGAAAGAGATATTCTTTCCATGGGTATCACAGTTCCCAATCAGAAAATTGAATATAGCAAGAGAAAGTAGTGTCTGTATTGCAAGTATAGGTATACTTGTATGGGGTGGAAGGAAATTTTTCAGGTCTAAGTGGAAGGGATAAGGATAAGGCTCTAGTATCAGGACTAGATAGATACTCTGAATCATAGCTAAAAATAACACCCCTATCAGCACTGCTAGCTAACAAGCCTAGCTTCGTTCCAGATTCAAGGACAACAAGGTTCATGATCGCACCTCTGCTATAAGATCTATGCCCAAACGAGAGAGAATGGAGAGGACTTTACCTTGTTGAAGGGTCTCTTTGCCATTTTCAAGTTCTGACCAAAAACGAATACCGACACCACAGAGGCCGGATGCTTCTTTCTGTGTGAGTCCAAGCTCTTTTCGCCGAGTAAGAATAAGAGATCCAATATCGTTACAGTTTTTAATGCGTCTCATACTGGTATTGTAATATTCAGTATTAGGACAATAGAAACAGATTGCACGCTCCCTTAGGCGAACAATACAAAAATATAAATTAAGGATTAGTAAGACTACAATAACGAGCTCCTTTTATAGTAGGAGCAACAAGAGTAAAGACTATTCTTTTTAAAACAGGCTTAGATACCAAAGTGGTATCCAAGCCTGTTAGTTCCATGCAGATCAAAATTTATTTTACGGCAAAATGTCTGCATATTTGTACTGAGGCATCATGGTCATGGGGTGACGATAATCGATTATTTTATCACTTAATGCAACCAGAACGGGAACTTGCACATTCAACAAAGGTCCATCCTCATAGAAAATCTCCTGCAGCTCATGATAATATCCTAGCCGCTTTTCATCATCTACTTCTTGAGATATCTTTTTTATGAGTTCATTCACCTGAGGATTATCGTAGTGGGATTCATTCCAAGCAGCTCCTCCTTTAAATGCTATGGTCAACATCATGGAAGGATCAACGCGTCCGCCCCACCCCGTAATGCAAAGAGGAACTTTAAGCCAATATTGGGAAAGATAAATATCTCGAGTATATCCTTTTAGTTTAAGATTAAATCCGGCAGGGGCGGCCAACTCCTGCACCGTTTGAGCAAGCTCTTTGGTATAGGGGTAATCTATAGCAAAATACATATCAACAGTGACACCATCAGGATATCCTGCTTCAGCGAGTAATGATTTGGCCTTCTATATTGCGAGTTCTCAAAGGAATATCTTTATACTGGGCATGTATATTCAAAAGAGGCGTCTCATTATATTCAACTCCTTTGTCAAGTTCCATTTGGGCTATACTTTTTGCGATGACGTAGGGGTTCATAGCATATTTCAACGCTAGGCGAACGCGATTGTCATTCCAGGGTTTTTCATCAACATTCATCGACACATACCGATGTTCTTGATAGGGAGAAATCACGTTGATACCCTCTTGGTTTTTTAGTCTCTGTTGAATAATGGGAGTAATGAATGGGACTACATCCACCCGCCCATCTCCTAACATAGAGACACTGGCCTCTTTGTCAGCAACAAAATAAATGAAAAGTTTATCAACTTTTGGTAGTGCAGGATTCCAGTATGATGGATTCTTTTCTAGAACAATTGATTCTTTAGGAATGTATTTGTTGACTTTGAAAGGACCGGTACCCATCGGGTTTGACTCGCCAAGCTTGGCGTAGTCGTACTCACTTGAAAGCATCGCCATATTGTAATCCATGAGCTGGTAAATAAATGTAGGTCTTTTTTCCTTGAGTGTTACGACCACCGTATGGGAATCGACAGCCTCTACAGATTGGACAACTTCAAACTCTTGTTTTTTCAAATGCCCCAGAGAGGAATCTTGCGTCCGTTCAATAGAGAACTTTACATCTGCAGAATCAAATGAAGAACCATCATGGAATGTTACTCCCTCTTGAAGGATAAATACCCATTTTTTCCCATCTGTTGTTGACCACTCTTTAGCTAATACAGGTTCAATTTCTCCTGTAGCAGGGTTCATTTCTATAAGATATTCATATATTGAACTATTTACTGAGTGGGCTTGTCCATCCCATACTCCGGGGGTGATAAGATTTGGAACCAGATCAGCAATGCGGATAACTTTCTCAGTTGTTTCGGCTTCTTTTTCGCCCCCTGCAGTCAGTGGCACAGCTACAACAATAACTAAGATTAATAGGATTAGTAATATTCGCTTCATAATATACCTCCTAATAATATATCCCATACAATATGGGTAGATTTTGATTTATACTTGGGACTGAGGACTGCATATTATTTAAGCTTGGAGCTTCATAAGGAGTCTGTCCCAGTTCCCTTTTAGTTCCTATTGGTTGATTAAGCATGGAAGCTTCTTTCAAACGGGAGATTGGACTACGGGAACGTTTTTCGAAACCATCTGAATAGGAGGAGTTTCTACTATGACAACAATTGTAGGTATTGATGTCTCGAGTAAAAAAGCTAACTACCATATTCTCAACATTGGTGAAGCGCAAGGTTCTTCGGGTTCGTTTATGATGAATTATGAGGGATTTACTTCTCTCCTCTCCCAAACGAACATCACAAGTGACACCGTGTTCATCATGGAATCGACTGGTGTCTACCATTTGCCTCTTCAAAATTATCTCTTGCAAGATGGGAAAAAGGCTATTACCGTTAATCCAGTATTGGTTAAAAAATATGCTGCTGCTCAAACTTTGAGAAAAACCAAAACAGATAAGGCTGATGCTTTTATGATTGCTTCTTTTGGTGAAGCAAATATGAAAGAAATAGAGAGCAAGAGGGTGAACATGAGCAAAGACACACAAGTCAAAGCTTTTGCTAGAAGAAGACAAGAGATAGCTGAAGATATTGCCCGAGCTAAGACTCAACTCAAATCCGATCTGAGCATTGCTTGGCCAGAAATCCTTAAGGTGAATGTATTTACTCATTCCATGCTCACATTTCTTTCTGATTATGGATGTGCAGAAGAAGTCCTTGCTACGAGTGATGAAGAGCTTCTGACTGCATTCCCCCGCCAGAAAGGGAGAAGTACCAGTTTTTCCATTGAAAAGCTCAAGGAACTCTCTAGGAATTCCATTGGAGTCCCCCATTTTGCTGATCTGGTCAAAGATAGTGCGAAAAAGATAATTACTCTCAACTCTCGTATTGGAAAGCTCACAGAAGCTTTGGTAGAACATGAGAAAGAATTTCATAAAGCTGAGATTGAAATCTTGACATCTATGCAAGGTATTGGAGATGTTACAGCCTCTCACTTCATGGCTGAGATTGAAGACATTAC
>Ga0265293_10001949_pt1 | contig 43318 bp, 64 predicted proteins | sample Munlanlewell138R_FD_192505 | JGI IMG/M metagenome (GOLD analysis project Ga0265293, IMG submission 192505) | Leachate microbial communities from a municipal landfill in Southern Ontario, Canada - Leachate well 138R | ecosystem: Engineered > Solid waste > Landfill > Unclassified | place: Canada...
ATACGCCTACATTATAATCTACGGTATCTAATTCCTTTTTACCACCTTTGTATGTTTCGTTAAACATGTCTAATTGTTGCATAGTTTACTCACCCCATATCGTATCGTTTGTTACTTTAAACTTAATACCACTCCATAATATGCGTTTCAGTTTTCTTAATTCAGTTTGCTTAAATAATGTCTTGCGTTGTAGTTTGTTGATAACCGATCGTCTTGTGATACCTAACTTATTGGCTAACTCCTTTTGTGTTATGCCTAACTCTCTCATGCGTTCTTTAATCATTTTATCTCTCCTTTAAAAAACTTTGCTATCATCTCAATAATGTGTGGAGGTAGTTGCGAATTAAATGTCATTAAATCTTCAGAGCCAATCACTATTATTGATTTATGTATATATTCTTGTTTGTTCATATCATGTCTTTTCTTTCCATAATAGAATAGACCACGTTTTATAAACACATTTGGTCTTTCCTCGAATGGTTCGTCTTCATAAAACACTTGAGTTCCAAACCACTCACTCAACGCCTTGCACACCTCATCAGCAGTTGGTGGTGTTAGGGCTTTTTTTAATTCCACATATTCATAAAGTGCTTCTTCTATCTCGTTTAATCTATCGCTAATATATTCGCTTGCACCAAGAGTGTTATAACCTTTATATGACAACGGCATTTCACTTATAAATTCCTCTACTTGATTATATGCTTTTAATACTTGTTCTAATTCTTTACTCATCTTCTACCACCTCAAAATATAAATCAAATATTTCCTCTTCGCTTAAAGTGTCTAATATCGTTCTCTCATAACCTTGCAATAATAAGTAATTGTATGCGTAATCTAATTTACTGCTCATTAGTATCTCTCCAATATTGAGTTAAGTATTTCATTGTTTGGTTATGAAAAGCACCTAAACTACGTTTTCTAGCAAATATCTTAATAAAAACCCAAGCTACGGCTTCATCAACACTTGCTTCAATGCTATTAGAATAACAATTGATTCTAGTAGTTTTAATTCTTAAATACTCTTCTTTTGGATAGGTATTTTCACCCATAGTAATTACATAATCATAATCATTAGTTCCAAAAAAATCTTTTAATAATGGTTTCAGTTCCTTTAGTACTTTTTCTCTTTTATCGCTATAGTATTTTTCTGCTTCTAATTGTGTCATTTCTTTATCTCCTTATTGAAATGTACATCATGGATCATATATCGATCCCCATACTTTTTAGCTGCTTTTTCTTCAGCTTTTTCTAAACTTGTACTGCATATTAATTCAGTTGAGTATGAATCGGTTATCTTTGAACTTAGAACTACTTCATATAATGCCTTTTTCATATAAACATCCACATGAACAAGAACATCAATTCAATTAATAAAAATGCTATGTATAATCTATGTTTTAGTTTTTCGCTCTTCATATTTTTTCACACTCAACTTCTTTAACGTTTTGATTACCTTTTATGCTGTGTTTTACATCTTCTATATGTTCCTCAAGTTCTTCAGCATTAAAATATTCACCTTCAATAGTTACATAAAATGCAACTTCAACCTTCATATGCTTTGTGTCTTGATTTACATATGCTGGTTCTAATGATCTTTCGTTTTCCATATTTTTCTCCTTGAGATATTTTAGAAATTTTGATGCTAACAATCCATAAAGGTATAAACCACCAATCATTGATGGTATAAACAACCACCAATTCATGTTATTTACCCCACTTACTGAACTTTAAATCTTCTTTATTGATTACACCATAGTGACTTATCAGATAAGATTCAGCATCGTTTCTTATGACTATGCTGTCTTTATATTTACCTTGATCTAGTTTTTGGTGACATTTAAAACACAAGGCAGCTAGGTTTTCTTTTACACCTAAACCACCATGTGAACGATTAACAAATATATGTGCAACTTGAATACCATAACTTCCACTACATGCTACACATTTTTTATGATCGCGTTCCATGACTAGCTTTCTTACTTTTGGTGTTATATCAGTTGCTTTACTTCTTTTGCTCATAATTAATTCCCCTTTAGTGTTTGACTACGCCCACCCATTAGCCAATATTTGCAACCACCCACATGGTAAGGTGTGTCATTATCTTCAGGGGGGGATTTAGAAGATAATAACCTTGAGAGATCAACTGTCATTAAAGATAACTAGTTGAATGAAATGAAAGAAAGATGGTTTTTTTGGTTGCATTCCCTATTTAATTTATAAATCTGTATGAATATTTAGCTCACTTGCTCTTCTAACAATTACTTCTATAAAACGTTGTGCTTCTTCAGTTGTAAATTTACTTAATCCTGGATAGAGTTTAAATACAAACAACTCAACTCCATTGACTATCCTACTTTCACTTTGTAACATCTTTACTACTCTAAAACTATCTTTTAATTTTTCTTTTGTATCTGGAAGTGCCAATATGATATCAACCTTTATTTGTGCTTCTTCTACAAAATCAGCATATATCTTATCAGTTTCTTCTTTTGTATGTGATCCATTGATTTCATCCGATATCATGGATATAATTTGAAATACTTTTCTAACTTGTGCTAATGATTTATCTTCTCTATTGATTTTGATTTCAACTTTCAAATCTTTATCAGTTGGAAGTTCTTTTACCATTTGGTTAATGTAATGTTCATGGTCTTTTTTGACAATAAAAGTTACCATTTTTTCGCCTTTTACATCATATGTATAAACACCTTTTGATACAAACTGTTTCATAACACTTCACCTACATACCTTGTACTTATATGGAGCTTCAAAACTACTGAATCTTCTTTTTTGTTTTCATTGATAAATTCATCAGCTTTCTCAAAGCTTAAGTGAGTTCTAATTGCACGTTCTTCATAAGCATATTCACCATTGCTTTTTTTCTCATCTATAGCCTCTAAATGCTTTTCTAAGTTGTGATTGTACTCTATAGCATATAAGTCATAGTCTTTAGCTGAAATACCGCTTAAACTTGAAGTATCAGTTGCATGAAATATTTTAAAGTTGTCTTTAACAATACGCCATCCGCAATTAGGTACATCATGATATAAGTAAAATGGACTAATAATAATACTACCAATTTGATATACTTTGTTCATTTCAACTAAATGCACATTATCTACACCTATTTTTTTTAAATCATCTACTAACCACTCTGGTGCAAACCACATAATCTTTGGATGTAAGTGTGCTAGCTTAACAATTGTATTTTTTTTATAATGATCATGATGCTCATGAGTGAGTAGAACCATTTTTAAATCTCTTGCATATGGTTTTATAGTCTTTAAGTTTACACCACAGTCCACCATGACAATGTCATGATAGACCATAGCGTTACCGTTAGAACTAGATGCAACTTTTTTATATATCATTCATGCTAGCTTTCGTTGGTGTTACTTCTTCTACTTCTGGTTCTACAACATTTACTTCATTCATGTTCGGTTCATCTTGAGTTACAACTGTTAGATTCTCATCATCATTATCAACGTACTTGACATTGCCTTTTTCATCAATGATACCCATATCTTTTGAATAAGCATTTTGCATCTCAATTGACATGATGCCCCATTTAGAAATCAATTGTCTAATAAGTGTTTTGAAAGCCATACCATCAAAGTCTTTATGCCAAAACGAATCTTTTTTATCTTTGTTTTTATAAGCAGTTGAATACTTATTAGCATGAGACTCCATTTTCTCTCTTGACCAGTACATCGATTTTCTAAATCCATTGACTGTTTCAAACATTGCATAGTATCCAATAGTGTTTTTAGATTCTCTTGTTAGTGGATCTTCAATGTAATTCACAACCAGTTCTTCATTAAATGGATCATAAGATACAAATTCGCCTTCTTTGATATCTACAACGTTAATTTTTCTATATTCACCACTTCTAATAGCTAGTTGAATATATCCTTTATCACAATATCCATTACTTTATCATCGCAATGGTGTGGACTATCTCTTCATACTTTCGTATGCCACGCACTTCGAACTGTAACTCATCTTCAGTCCTACACTGCTACATTCATCGCAGTTAGTCTCTACACTTCACAACATGAAATCCTTTCACTGTTTTAATTTTCCCCTTCATATACGCTGCAACTGTTCCAGTACTTGCTCCTAGATATTTTTCTAAAAACATCACTTTAGTAAAAACCATACCTGTTTCTAAAATCATGCACATTGTACTATCTCTAGATTCTAGTTTTTTTCTAATCTTATCTCTAGTTTCAGCTTTAACTTCATGACCTATTTTAGGTCCAGTTAAGTTGTTATTGATAATCTTATTTTGTTTACTAGTATCTAGTGAATTCCACCATTCTTTTGTTTTTATAGAAATAAGTTTTTTCGTTTTTTCAGAAACGGGTTTTCCAATTGTATTGTAATAAGGCTTAATTTTTTTGATATGGTATAATTCTTTGGCATTCAATTCACTTTTTGAACATTCCTCGATTATATTTAATTCAAAATTATCAATTCCAAATCTATAAATGTCTTTTGATAACTTTGTATTTTGTTTTGAAGCTTTCAGTCTATGCTCTTCAAATCTTCTTTCGATATTAACTGATTGCCCAATATAACTTTGATTTGTTTTCTTGTTAGTGATACTGTATATACCTGTCATATAAATACCTAATCATGTTGTAGAGCACGGTATTGCCCTTTTTATTGATGGGGTTCACCGTTAGCATCTTTCGACACACCCATGAGTAATATGGTTCACGCAGTTTTAATTGAGCCTAAAGAATTAACCCAATTTGAAACTGTGCTTTATTTGAATAAGGCACTAAATAATAATGTCCTAATTGAGGACTAGGTGATAGATTTAATGCTTCACCTACTAAACCACCAGCTAAGATTGAACCAGCATCACAGTTTTGTAATTTTGGATTAGTTGCAACTGCTGAACTGATTGCTGCAATAAATCTTTGTGACTTGTTTTTATCTCCAAGCGTGTTGTTGATAAGATTTTGATACATATCAGAGCGTATCACTACACTAAACTTTTTTTCGTTCATTTTTAAAATCCTCCAATTTCTTGATTCCGTTTTTGTTTATTTCAATAATGTCTTTGCAAAACTTATGAAGTAGTTTTTGCTTATCAGACATTATTCCATGCACCAATTTTTCTTCTTCATTAGTTATTTTTGAAACAATTAAATTGTTAAAATTCTCTATTGCATCAAGTTGTAATACAGTATTTTCTCTTTCAACAATTTCTTCATTTAACTCTTTGATAGTTGATTCAATTTCTTTACTCATACTTAATACCTTTTTCATTCATAAACTGTTTCAACTGTCTAAGTAAACTTCTTTTTGCTGTTGCTGTAAATGATACTGATAGTACTTCATCTAGTGCAAGATCAATAGGTTCACTTGTTTGAATAACTGGTTCTTGAGCTATTGGTTTGAATGATTTTTCATGTTCTAGTTCTTCACTTAGTTCAATCATTGATCTATGTAGATTCTTGCACTTAAGATATTTAGCTCTTAATCGATCTTTGTTTTCATGTGTTTCGATAACTTGTAAATCTTGTTCAACTTGTTTAACGAATGCATCTATAGTATCTTTATAAGACTTCATAGATGCGCTTAATGTAATATTGATATTTAAATCATCAAACTTAACATATGCATCTAGGTCTTTATCTAGTGTGACTTCTGCATAATACGCAAGCACATCAGACTTAATCTTTTCTTTTTGTTTATCTTCAACTAGATCAATTGCATCTTTAAGTTTTGTATCAGCTTCTTCGTACTTAGATTTAATATGTTGTTTGTATGCTTCTTCAAACTGATTATATGGATTTAAAACAATACTTTTAATGTTCTTACGGTCTGTTTCAAATGCTGCTAATTCTTTCTTTAAATCCGCTCTAACAAGTTTCAATTTGCTCTTGTTATCTTCTGTTGGTTCTAACTTATCAAGGTTTAATTTTTTAAGTTTAATATCAACATCTTTACCTATTGATTCAACCTTACTATATTCAATAACAGGTTTTTGCTTAACTGAAATTTCTTTTTTAGCTTCTTCAACAACTTCTGCTGTTACTTCAACTGCACCAGCGTTATGTAATTCTTTATCTAAAATATCATTAAATCCCACGTTTGTTACCTTCCTTTTCTTTTTTACAAGCATCACATATGCTCACGTTTGATTGTGGCCATGATGCTTTATTTTGTTTTTTGTGGTAATGTCCACATAAAGGACATTTATCAAGTCTTGCTTCTTCATGCATTTCATGTAATTCTTCTTTTTTAAAACTTTCAATTTTCACAATATATCTTCCTTTTCTTCATTTATGGTAAAATATATGTGATAACCTTCTTCTTTGCTTAGGTTATCATTTGCTCTGGTTACTTGTCTTGCTCGACAAGTAGCCTTTTTTTATTAATATATGATTCGATTTCCCCCTTTGAGTTAATTTGTCCTTCTGGATGAATTGGATATTTTTCTTTAATTTCACTCATTGTTGTGTAAACCCAATTCATATTGATAAAACCATTTGCTCTTAATCTTGTTAAAGCTGATATTGCTCTTGCTTTTAACATCCTATTACCTATTTCTACTTCTTCTTCGTTTGAAGGTATAAAATAACCAGTATTAGTTGATCCAATAATAATAGGAGTTTTAAGAGTAAGATATTGAATAATTAATCTAACTATTCTATCGTTTACTTCTAAATGATTACATAAGTCAGTCATTGAACAATTTTTGTCTTTTAACCCATAATGATTATCATATAGATACTCAATAGCTTTTATGGTTAATAGTGGTTTAGGATTTGCAACTTCTTCATGTTGATCATAATCATCAATTGTCATTTGATATGCGCTCATTTGTTTACCCCCCAATAGAATTTTATTTGACTTTCAAATTTATGCGATTCACTAAAACTACATTCAAACCTAAGTGCATTTACACATAAATGATTTGTAACTTTAACATCATTGATTTGAACACCGTTCGTTTCGTTATCAGTCAGTAGTCTAAATGACATCCCCACTAATTCACTCTTGCTGGTTTCATATCCTAAAGTTTTCACTTCTTGAACACTTACACCTTTTTTACTCATGTGTGATATAGCTGCTTTCATGTATTCATTTTCTTTCATGTTAATTACCATTTTCACGACAATCCGGACAAATTAACTTGTCATGATCATATCTTGCTCTTACAGCTAAATCTTCATTTACATAATCCCCACATACATCACAAATAATAATTTCACCATTATCTAGTTTTTCTATAAATGCGTGTGTATGTTTAGCATTGCCTGGTCTTAAACCTTCTTCTTCACAGTAGTTTTTGTACAAGCCGAAATCTTCTGACATTTTTTGATCTCCTTTGCTTTTTGGTTTTCTCTATATGCTAATGCTTTGTTACATATAGATTGGTTTGCTCTGGTACTATTTAACATATTATCTTCCTCCTTCTTATATTGATCTTCTATATACTGGTTTGCTATCCAGTCTATAAGTTTTGATGATGGAATCTTATTCATTGAACTAACATTAATATTTTTTGCTCTGGTACTATTTGCTCTCATACTATTGTTCCTTGAATAAATAATCGTATGAGTGGTGGTTTCCAAATATATCTTTTTTAATTTTCTCTATCTCTCTTGTTCCAAATGTTGTCTTTCCTTCTAGCTTGTTAGTTACCGTGTTCCTAGATACATTTAATATTTTTGCTAGTTCTTTATAAGAAACCCCAATTCTTTTTAGTTCAGCTTTTAGATTTACGTAAGGCATAAGTTCACCCCCTTCATTATTGTTTTGGATAACGCGTTTGCGTAATTTATGTCTATTATATATGCGTAATGCGTATTTGTCAACACTTTATGCATTGTTTTTTTTTCGTTTGCATAATTTTATTTACATTTGCGTTATTTTCGTATATAATTGAGTTATGAAGAAAGGTGGTATTTTTATGGATATTTATGATCGTATTGCTAAAGAACTGCAATTGCAGAATAAGTCCAGAAAAGACTTAAGTGATGGTACTGGTGTTCCATACACAACTATTTCCAGCTTATTTCAGCGCAGATCAAAAAACATGAGATTAGATACTCTTAAGTTGATCGCAAATTATTTGGATGTATCTCTTGAATGGCTACTAGAGGGTGGCGATAAAGAACAAATGAATAATGATGTCATCGAACAAGAAATAATGACATTAACACAAAGACTCTCGCTTAAGAATAAAGCAAAAGTTTTATTATACATAAATGATTTATTGGATGGGAAGGAATAAACTATGATTTACGATTCAATGGTTTCACTATTCATTTACATTCTTGGTATTTCAGGTATATTATCCGGACTTGAACAACATTTGAAAAACGAAGATTTTCTATTTAAAAAACTCTTATTGTATTATTTTGTAATAGTAAGCCCTATTTATTTCTTTGCAAATAATATTCTTTATGATTTTTTTCCATATGTAATTACATCTTTAGGTCTCTTTGTATTAACAATATTTGTTACTACTCATGTTTTTTGGTTGCACTTAAAAAAAATCAGAGGACAAAAAAATGAATAAAGCTGTAATATACGCAAGGTACTCATCGGATAAACAACGTACCGAATCGATAGAAGGTCAATTATTGGTTTGTCATGAATTTGCCAAAAAATATGAATTAGACATTATAAAAGAATATATCGATAAAGCAAAATCAGCAAAAAACGATTCAAGATTAGCTTTTCAAAATATGATCTATGAAGCTAAGCTTGGTTTGTTTTCACATGTGATAGTTTATAAAACCGATAGATTTGCAAGAAAAGAAAGAGATGCCATCATTTATGAAGATCAACTAAATTCTCTTGGAATAACAGTCTTATATGCCTCACAACCATTCTTAAATAATCAAGGTGGAAGAATAGTAAAAGCTATTTTTAGAGTTCAGGATGAACAATACCTTGAATACTTGTCAGAAAGAACTAAACTTGGATTAAGAGTTAATTTTGAAAAGGGTTATGCAACTAATGCTCGTATGCCTGCTGGGTATAAAGTAGTAAATAAAAAAATCGTAATTGATTCAGAATTTGAGTTTGTACCTAAAACTATCTTTGAGATGTATGCAAATGAAATTTCAAATCAAGATATAATAGATAAATTGATAGATATGGGATATAGAAAAATTCACTCATCAACTATCGTATCTACAATTAAAAATAAAAAATATATTGGAACATTAATCTTTGAAGGTAAGGAATATCCTAATAAGATTGAACCTATTATTTCTGAAGAATTGTTTGAAAGAGCTAATAAAGTATTAAAAAACAAAAAAGGTGCTAGACCTAGAGCTAAAGAAAAATATCTATTGAGTGGTTATGTATTTAATGCTAAAGGCAGTCCATATATTGGAACTTCGGCAACATCTAGAAACGGTAAAACACATAGGTATTATCATCAAGGAAAGCACTACATAAAAAAATCAATATTAGAAAATGCTGTCATAAAAGAAATATTGAGAGTTATTTCTAGCGAATCAGAGCAACTATCAAACCAAATATTTAAGAAGATACAATCATCTCAAGTATCTAATGATAAGAATCTTGAAATAAAAAAAAATATCAAGAAAATTGAATATGAACTTGATAATATAGTCAACGCTATAAAGCAAGGATTGTTTAGTGAGTCTCTAAAAAATGAAGCTACGCGACTTGAAAAACAAAAGAACACATATCAGATAGAGTTAAAATCTATAAATAGATACTCATTATCTAAGGAAGATGTGCTTGATTTCATACGTAATATAAAAAAAAGACATCTTACTGAGGACAGCAAGACATCTTTAGTACAAATGTTCTTAGATAAAGTCATTATTCACGATGGTAATGGATATTTGTGGTTCAATATTACAGGTGAAACCATAAGTTTTGAAGATGTTCTTATGGCATTAAGTAATGGTCCCATTAAACTTCACCATACGAACATTGAGATTGACACTTCGAAGTATATTTATATATATTCTGCATTTGAAATAGAAAAAAGAGCCTTTAGTTAGGCTCTTTTATATATAATTTAATAGTGTTTCTAATTGCGTTTTGCTGACACTTTGTGATCTAACATATGGTTCAAGGTTCATAGTTGTATAGTCTTGTGCATATCCTAGATAACCCATGATGAGCGCTTTTTGTTGAACTGTCAGCCCCATACGATTTAGCATCATTTTGATTTTGATCTTCTTAGAACCATTCACAACGCTACCATATTGATAATCAGCATTGATTGTATTTGAATACGCTTTAATAATGGCAAGTTTTTCTGCTGCTACATAGTTTGCTACAGCTCCAAATGACCCAGAATATTCTTCACCAGTGAGATTTTCTTTTGCTAAATTATACTGATAATCATAAACATACTTAATTGCTTTAGCTTTACCTTCATCAGACAATGTCCTAAACGCCCCTATTTTGCTTATAGAATTGACTTTAGCATCAGCTTGATTATAGATGCCTTTAAACTCTTTGAACTGTTTCTGCGTTAATTTAACGTTCTCATCATCAATGACAATTGTGTCCATAACGGCTCTAGGCATAACACTATATCCTTCTTTATATAGTGAGGTTATTAAATCTTTTGTTTTTGGATCAGTAACTGTGACATTTTTTTCTCTAAACATCATATCTATAATGGTATCAGCTAGCTTATCATCACCTTTTTCAATTGCTTTTTCTAAGTCTTTTGTATAGGTTTGTTTAAAAAAGTTATCTTCATACTTATAAACCATTGATTCATTAAACTTCTCTAAGATGCCTTTCGTATATGTTTCTAGATTTTTTAATGGTACACCAAACGTTTGTGATATACCTAAAATAAGTTGTCTTGAATCACGTTTGAAATCTTTGCCATCATATGCTTCTTTTCCAAATATACCATTGCTAACTATATTGCTCAAAGAAGTAAATCCCTTATACATGTTATTCACACCAGTTTCGTACATGTTAGTAAGTTCATAACCTTGCCATAATGAATAGAAATCTCTAAATATTGGAAAGATACCAATAAAATGTCCAGCTAATTCTTGAAGTGCTGATTCCCACCATTCCTCTTCATCATCATCACCAAACTTGATCCACTTGAATGTCATTCCAACCATTGTTAAGAATAATGCATTTAATGTTATAGACATACCATAATGCTTAGCTTCAGCATTTGCTTCTTTAAGTAAATCTGCATCACCTAGTTTTTTTGCTATCTTAATTTTCTCAATAGATCCAGCTAATTGCGAAAATACTTGTAATGGTTCAGATGCAAACATTGTAATTGATTGAAGTAGTGAACTTTGAGTTCTTAGTATATCTGGTCGATATAATGGACTCCAGTTTGCTTGAGTTTTCATAACAGCTAATTCAGTTAATTTTGCTGCAGCTTTATAATGTTCTTCACTATAGTCTGCATAGTCCTTACTCTTTGTTTGTTCTAATGATGCATTCCACACTGAACCAACAACTAAGTTATCGATCATTCCAATTGGTTTTGTTGTTAAATCAGTGAGTTTATCTACATGTCCTAATAATCCAGCATCACGTTTCAATAACCCTACATCAACGTTATTACCATCTCTAGCTCTATCATATAACATAGGTGAATACTTATATAAATTATCATAATCTGTTTTGCCAACTATTCCCTGGCCTAATCCTTTGACTAGATGTCTATATTTGATACCAACACCACCAGCAGCCCATAATGATGCAAACTGTGTAGTCCATACTTTTGGATTTAATCCTAATGCAGCTCTTGCCCACCAACCACGTATCTTACCAAAGTTTCTATCAAATGTTGATAGTTCTACTCTTGCACCTTGTATATCTTGAAGTAATTTACCAACATATTTTTGGAAGTTTGGATCAACCTTAGCTACTTCAGTTTTAACTGTTTTGCTATTGTCTAGTTTCTTATTCCAAACACGATTAAATGATTTAATAGGTATTGCTAAACCATAATATGCTGACATTTGTTGTGTATGTCTTTCTACTACATCAAGTACGTTTTCAATAACAACCTTATTATTAGCATTTCTTTTAACTGCTTTATTAAATGATGCACTATAAACACTAAATAGATTGTTAAAATCACCATTTGCATCACCAATTTGCTTATATAAAACATCATCAGATACTCTAATCGGAAAATATTTACCTTCTTCAACATTAGTCACGCCAAACAACTTAACATCGGTATCAGTTTTTGCATTTTTAGATAGTTCATTAAAGAATTGTTCAGTAAGTTTGATGTACTCTAACTCAAGTTCAGTAAACTTTATGTTATTGACATCAGCAAATGTGATCGATGTATCTTTGCCTTGATTAACTGATTCGGATTGTCTATGTTGTTTTGCTAGTTTCTCATTAGCAATTCTAATATTTCCAGAGACTTCATTGATATTGAACAAATGCGTTTGTGCTTGTTCGCGTTGTGCTAACATATGCAGCGCAATTAATTGTCCACGTGATACTTCTACGCCATTAATAACACTAGTTGCATCTCTCCATGTGTCAATTACTTTTCTATGTTTCTTAAAGAATTCTTTATAATGTTCAGCAACATCACGTTTAAATTCTGCTTGTTTACTAACACCTTCATGAAGTTCGCGATATACTTTAAAGAAATAACCATCTTTTTTGAAATTAGATAAACGTTCAAATCTCCAAATAGGTGATTCTATCCATCTTTTATAAGTTCCCAATGGTTTTTGTGGCACTGGTATTGTTTCTTGTGATTCAAAAACTGCTTTTTCAACTAATTCTTTCATGCTTTGTTCTTTACCTTCAAAGAAAACTTTATCGTAATTTTTAACATTGAATATAAAGTTAGTTAGTATTTGATCGATTGCATCAAAATCACTAGCTGTAAGTTGACCTTCGCCAGTAGTTATTTGTTGAATCAAATCAGCGTATGGATTGTCTGCACCAAACGTTTCATCGTTATTCATTTTATGATACAAGTTGTACAGTGGTATTTTCTTGCCGTTTTCATCTACTACTAATGATGAATATTTTCTAAAAATATCTCTTACTGCATTTGCACTTGCTAAATTACCACGCCATGTCTTGATTTTACGTAGCATTTTGACCATAGAAACGATTTCTTTTGATAATGGTATATCTTCTACTGATTGATACTTTTCAAGCGCTGATACCCTATCAATAGTCTTAAACATTTTACTAACAGCAAAACTCATTTGTCTAGCATCAGCAAGTCTAGTCTTAAGATTTTTAACAATGCCTTGATATTTAGTGATCTCTTTATTTAAAACAGTTGCTTTACCATAATTATCCCATGCACTTAACACTTCTCTAACTATGTTGTTCTTTAATTCCAGGTACTCAGATGAGCTTATCTCACTACGTAATTCTTTGGCAGTTGTTTTTAAGTTTTCTTGAGCTTGTTTGTACTTAGTATGTAGATCAACAAATAGTTCAGCACCTGTATTACCTTCTAAAAAGATACCCATGTCTTTTAATTCTAGTGCAATTGTTTCAATATCAATACCAGCGTTGTTTTTTCTTTTACCCCATGTTTGAAGTGGACTATTGTCTTTACCAAAATGGTTTTTTATGTCACCTTTAAGGCTATCAATGATGATTTGTCCTTTATATCCCTTAACAAAATTGATGAATTCTACATCCATTCTTGTCATGTCATTAGAATATATATCTTCAGCTATTGCATTTTCAATAACATATTTAGCAATATCTAAAGCAACTCTACCACGTTGACCTTCATCTTTAGAGTTAAGTTCAATCCACAGTTGTTCAATAACTTCTTTTCTATTCATAGAAGGAAGATCACCATCCATGTTTTCAAAGACCATGAACTCATTCAAGATAGTATTAACAACTTTCTCTGCATCTTTCTTGGTGTATTTTTTAGCTTTTGTATAGTCAGCTAGTTTTTTTGCTATTTGACCTTTTGAAAGTGAATATCTTTGATTCTTCTTTTCCTCTAATCTAACTTTTGCCTGTTCTTGTCTAACATATCGCATAGTGTCGCTTGAACTAAATGCATCATATACACCATTTGATATCCAACCACCGTTATCAATATCATTGACATCAACATTATTGTTTTTTATGATTTGAACATGAGTTAAACCACTTTTAGATGGTATGATTGATCCATCATTTAGTTGTATTGCTGGAACGCCATCATAATCGCTTATATCTTGGTTTAAGTCTATATTAGGATATTTCTTAATTAATGTGTCATCTTTCTTTGAATATCGCATATCATCTGATTTAGAAGGATTTTTATTCGTTGTTAATTTAACTTGATTCGGTTTAAAAATAGCGTAATTTTCTTGACCATTTTCAAACATTTTTATTGAATCATAACCCTCATCTTTAATATAATCAACTATAGATTTCTTTGCTTCTGCATCATAGGTCAATTCTAAATTAACCCAATTGTCTTGATTTGATAACTGAACAGTTTCTTGAGTAGTTTTATATGGACTAATTTCTTGAGTTTCAAACTCCCATGATGATGCATCATAACCAAAAGCTTCTTTATAACTTTCAGCATCCCATCTACCTTTTACAAGTCTAACTTTGGCTTTCTTACCTTTCAACAAATCTTCAATTTGACTTTCTGTAAGATACTTTAAATGATCAGCATGATAACCTCTAACATGAACTACGTTATTATCACTATCTATACCAATAAATCGATCGTTGTTATAGCCATATTTATCTTCACCAATAACTTCACCAAATTTAGCTTTATCAATCTGTTCTTTCTTCCACATAGGATCATCAACTACATTACCTAAAATAGCATCAACCCATTGCTTTCTTGTGTATTTTTTATTGTTAAAGCCCAAAGTCATGTTTTCTACATCAATTTTATCAACCAATGAAGCTACTAAGTCTGTATTTCTTGTATCAAATAGTTTTTCACCTTTTAAATATACTTCATATACCGAGATATCTGCATCCATTGCATTATCAAAAGATTTATCTTGAGCATATTCTTCAGCAAATTTTTCACTTGTTGAAAAGAAAAACATTTCACCTTTAAATGTATGAAATTTTTTAAATGGTGTGCCATGATACAAAGTTAATAGATTACCATCTTTATCGACAATTTGAGTATTTTTAAAAAATTCCTTTTGTTCATTGGTTAAATCGTTGCCTAAACTATCTTTTTCAATAGAATATCTTTTATTGTTGACTTTTGCATCTATTTGGCTTAAAATAGATTTATCAACTAGAGAGTTTAAACGGTTAGGATAGTTATTTCCGCTACGTTTAAATAATTCTCTAGTTTTTTCTTTGTTTATATACATGATTTTGTCAAAATTATTCATAATATATTTATCAAAGCCATCTCTGCCATAAATAGAGCTGATATGATTTGCTTCAATTTCAACCTTGTTTATTACACTTGTTGCATTATACTTAATAGGCATATATATAGGCGAACCATCAACATCAACCTTATCGCTCATGATGCCTATTTTATTATTTCCTAAATCAAATGCTATCATAGGATCACTTAAATCGTTTATCAGATCATTTTCTATATAGCTTAAAGGGATTGCATGTTTACCTTTATATGAATCTTTTGGAGTTGCTACTACATCTCTTAAGTGTTGTTGTGTTATAGATAAGACACCTCTTGATAGTCCTAAATCCTTTAAAAACTGTGGTGTAAAACCTAAGAATACAGATTCAGAGTTCAATAATTCATTAGCCATTGCTTTTCGTATTGATATTTTTCTTAAATCATCAATTGAATAACGTTTATTCTCTGTAGCAGCATTGTCTATATCACTGACTTTAATACCATCAGTTGGATTTTCTAATGCTTTAGCATATAACTTTTCAGCCTTTTTTAACATAGTTAAATAAGCACGTTCATCTTTGGACATGCTTTGAGTACTTGATAATTTCTTAACAGTTTTCTTAACCCAATTATATATTTTTTGAACAGTTGATCGTTCTTGTGATTCAACCATTCTATTGACTGTATCAGCATCTTTAAACAATACTTCTGATGTTGCATATGCTATATACTCAGTTAAAGCCACGTAATTTTTACCTAGCTGAGTTTTACCTTGATTAGCATATAGTTCTCGTATAGACTCTAAATCAATGCCTAAATCGTTTATTTTCGCTTTTAGTAGTTCATTAGATTTTGATTCGTTTAGTACAAAATCAGCAAACTTAGCATATTCTTTAGTTCCTTCAAGTGTATGTGTTAGTTCGTGAACAAATACTTCGCTAGGATTAGAGTTTTTTGATGATATAGCAATTGTTTTGGTATCAGCATCATAATATCCATTTGCATCTTCGCCACTACTAGTTTTTAGATCATCCGCTATTACAACACGATAACCTAACTTAGCACCTAATTGTAGTGTGCTTTTTTGTTGTTCATTTACCTTTTGAGCAATTTTAACATCTGGAAGTTTGCCTATTCTAGCTTGAGGTGTAGTTGCTTCTGAAGATACTTTATTAGTTTCAATAACACTACCATCTTCATTAAAGTATTGGTTTAATTGATAGTCTTTGATTCTGCTTGCTCTAGTTGCTTCATCCATTTTGACTAGTTTTTCGCTTAATGTTTTTTTAGCATTTGATAAATCTTCAATCGTACTATCTTTAGAAATACCACGCGAAAATTCTTTGGATACTTTTTTATCCAGATATCCGATTTCTTGAACATCACTCAAAATATCTGATTGTGGTGATTGCATCCTACCTAGAGTTCTACCATATGCAATTGATGTTAAACCACCAATAATAGCAGCTTGAAGTACAGCTTGTTTGTGATTTTCATCCCAAAACTTTGCATCTTCATTATAGGTCATTTTTTGCAACACAGGATTAACAAATTCAGCTAATGCTTCTTCTAAACCTTCACCTGCAACATCAAATGCTAACTTAGCTACTTTTGATTTGTTGACAATTCTTAAAGTGTTATCTAGCATACCTTTACCAAAGATATTTGTAGTAAGTCCACCAAATAGACTTTCAGTTAAAAGTTCTACACCACCACTTAATCCACCGTATGATGCAGCTTGATTAAATGTTGCACCTTCGTTTAATGCTTGTTCTGTTGATCCACCTGCAGCACTTGCAAAAAATGTCGCTCTAGATATAGCTGTAGCAGCTTTAGCAGATAGTCCAAACGCTCCTGCTACTTGACCACTTAATAGCGCTGGTATCATTCCACCAACTGCTTGAGCAGTCCCACGAACAATATCTTGTCCACCTTGCCCCATATCATTGATATATGATCCTTGAAGTTGTGTATTTTGATATGTATTTGCTGCTTGAATAAATTCAGATTCTTGTGCGACTACATCTTGTATGCTTTGTTTAAATCTTTTGTCAAACATACCACCAACTAGACCAACAGTAGTCAGTGCAGTATCTTTAATACTCTCTAATCTACTTGCTGTACCTATAATTATTTGATTCATTAAATCTTCAAACGTTTGTTCTACTTTATCAAAAACATTATTTGATTCTTCTTTCGTAAATTGCGATTGGAATCCTTTCATTTTTCTATCTCCTATTCAGTTTCTTGATAACCATATGATGCACTTTGTGACAGCGCTTCTATATAGGTTTCTATGTATTTTCTATTTTCTTTAGGAATGCCTAATGTATTCATATACTTCATTAACTCTTGTCTAATTTGCCCAGAGTTCACTTTTTGATTTGCTGGTATATTACCAAGCAATTGTCCAAAATATCCTTCTAGTGATGATTGAGCGTTTTGAAGAACAGCCATATCAGTGTTATATTGTCTTTCATCTTGCACCATTGCACCTTGATACATTCTTTGATCCGCTGTTAATTGTTGTTCATATGCTCTTTGATTCTCAGTTTGAAGGTTTTGAAAGTTAGTTGCAGCTTGAGTTTTATAAAGATCAGATGTTTGTTGTTGCTTCGTACTTTGAATTGCACCTAGATTATTTTGATATTGATTGCCAAGATATACTGCATCACTAGGATTTAAACCTTGTTGACCATATGCACTGTTAACCATACCTAAATACTTTTGCATCTTTTGATTAAGTATAAAAGCTTGTTGCTGTTGTGCTAATGCTTCTTGATTAATCTCTTGCTTCTGTGTTTGGTACATGTTCGATTGAATCGTTTGCATCTGACTTTTCGTTTCCGTTTGTTTCTTTTGACTCTCTTCCAGTGTCTTTTGATAATCCTGGATTGTCGCTTTTGCCATCACTTTCATCTCCTTCATTTGGTTTTTTAAAACCTATGTTTAATCTTTGTTCTATTGATTTGTCTTTATATGTGTTATAGAACTTATCTAGTCTGTTGATCTTATTAATCATTCTTCCTCTTAATCTATTCACAATGAATAAATAAGCAAACAACATACTTATTAATCCTAAAGAAAGTGCAATTGCTAATTGGATAAATCTATAGATCAAGTCAGCTCTTTCAAAATCTTTAATTAGTTCATACGTGTAATACCCTAAGACTATTGCAATACCTACACTAGATACTGCACTAAACAATGATCTAGTAAACATGTATTGTCTTTCAGTCGGCCCTAGATAATTTGGATCTTCTTCAGCAGTTTCATCTGATGTTAAATCATCAAACTGAAGCATGGTTACATTCGCATATATAGCATTATTTAAGGCGTTGTTCTTCTTTTTAACACGTTTTAACTCTTGTTTAGACATTTCATCCTTAATGACATAAAAGTTCTCTAGAAACCTTCCTTGTTCATCAAAATGGTCTGAATACACTAGCCCTACTTTTGAAAGCACTCTTGTTCTAACTTTCTTTAATGCACTTTCGTTTTCACCTAAGATAAATTCTTCAGCAAATGGAGTTAGTGGACTTACTTTTTCGACAGTTTCACCAAATAATTCTTCAGTACCTACAAACTTCTTATTTGATTTACCTAATAATAGACCTTGAACTCTCAATAGCGTTGTGATTGAGTATGTAAGAATGAACACAAATAGTCCTTCACCAATAATTTCAATGACTGATTTACCAGTTTCGGTTAGATCGATATAACCCCATAAGATATATGCAATTGCTACAAACAATGCACCTATAAACCCTATTAGATTAAATATCAAATTCGTTGTTGTACTTAAACTAAACTTATTATCGTTCATACTCTACGTGTTCCTTTCTTTTCTTCCATTTTTGATGTTATTGCTTCAGCTAGATCGTTAGTGTCTTTCTTCTTTGCAATTCTTTTAACTTGTGGTTGTATAAGTATTACATCACCTAATCGACCAGTTGTTGCAAAGAATAGTAAGGTTACTAGATCAGCTATGATAGCTTGCATCAACCATGCTATTGCTAGTGCTATGACAAGTCCAGTAACACCTTTAGGTATGTTCATCTTACCTAGTGCCATTAAGATTGTTATAACAGCAACTGAAGTACCACCAATACCTAATTTAACGGTTTCAACTACATCAGGAGAATAATTATCGAAATTCAATCCGACATAAATACCTAGTGGAAGAAAACTTATTAACCATCCACTAAGTTGTAGAAGTCGTTTTTTCATCCGATTCACCTACTTTTAAAACCTTATTAGCTACACCGTTTTTAATCAAGTTTGGATCATTAAGAACCATGACATCTATTTTCTTAACTAAGATATCAACAGATGATTTAATCTTAATAGCTTCTTTCACTTCAACCCTTAAGGCTGATATCTCTTGCTTCAGTTCAATATTTTCTGTTTTCATATCAAGAACTGTTGATTTGATTTGACTTGTAGATGTAGTTACACTGTTTACATTGGTTGCAGCTTTAGAAAAGGTTTCAGTTGCATTAGCAATCAAGGTTTCAAATATCTTGTTAAATACATCTTGCTTGCCTAATACCAGTGCAATACCAATCAAAGTTGATATAACAGTCGGCATAGCTTTTTCAATGATTACACCCCAATCTGCATCAACTTGTATTTGTTGCGTGATAATAAAAGTAATAATGTTACTTCCTATCAGTGCAAGAAGCAATGCACCAATCTTATAGAATTTACTTTTTTCGTTCATAATTCATTCTCCTCTTTATTGATTTGTAAACCAGTAATAACCACAGTCAGCATATGTTGATGGTTTCGTGATTAATCTTCTATGATAAACTCTGATTACATGTCCTACTGCATAATTTCCAGGTGGATTTGCACCAGTTAACCATGTATCTAACTCTGCTGATGTAAAACATGATTGTCCTACAAGTGTAGATTTTGTAACAGTTGTGTCATAAGCGTATGTTGTTGGTGATAATGAAGCACCACTTAATACCCAATTAGTTCCACCAGCACTTTGTGTAGTGTTGTATTTATTTACTACTGCTGATAAATTACCATCTGCAACAAATATAAAGTAAACATTATAACCAGTACCAGCACTTAATCCAGTAAATGTTATAAATGTAGCTCCATAAGCTTCAATAACTACCGAATTTGCATCTGGTGGTGAAGAAGTATGTTCATAATAACAAGTCACTGGAAACGGATTTGTATTCTCTACATAATAGACTAAAGTTGATTGTGAATTTTCTTCATATGTAATATCACCAGTGTTTAAAACTGGTTGAGCTGCCCACCTTGCATATAGTGTATGATCTAATGCCTCATTTACAATATCATTTTCATGTACTGTAGAACCACCACTTATAGCAGTTTGCCATCCTGTAAATTCATAGTATGCTTTAGTTGAATCTGGAAGTGTTCCATATTGTTCACCAAAATACACTAATTTATTACTAACTGCACTTCCACCTTGTTCATCAAAATTAACAGTCATTTGTGAAAACACTGGGCTTGAACCTTTAAATACTTTTATTGGTGTAGTGCCTTTTATGTTATTAAATATCTTTGTTGTTCCTTTGTATATTGACATCTACATCACCTACGCTGTCACAAAGTAAATTGTGTTTGAACTTTTAGTTCCAATAGCGTTGTATTCTGATAATGTACCTGTCCAAAATCTAGTATTAACAGATGCTCTTGTTTCTTTAACTCCTGCAACATACTTATTAACATCAGCAACATTATCAACATTTTCTAAACCAACATCAGAAGCAGTAACCCCAGCTCTCACCTCTGCCAACGTATTACCATCCAATAAACTACTATCAGCAGCTTTTGCTAACTTACCTAAATACAATGCATCATTATAAGCTTTGTGAGTAGCATCATGTGGTGCTGGTGTATAATCTGCTGGCTTACCATCTAGATGATCCCAATGAGAACGTAGATAAATAAGACTATCTGTGTTATTAAAATATCCATCTATCTTTTCTCTTAACTCTAAATTCTTTGCCATTAGAATCCACCTTTACTTATTATTCTGTTAAAAATAATGCTAATGCTCCTTCAGCATGTGCTGCATTTGCTGTTGCTGCATCTGTTGATATACCGTTATATATTTTTAAACCTGCAAAATAATTAATCATTGTTTTAACTACATTTGGTGCAGCTGGTTTAGTAGCACTTTGCGCTGTTTTCCAGTCTGCTTCTAGTGATACATCAGCTAATTGAACCACACCTTTTTGAGAAGTTGATCCAGTTTGAATATCTTCTTTTGAAACTGCTGTAACGTGGCCTAAGCTATTAACTGTGATACTAGCTAGTTTTTCAAGTCCGCCAGCCGTAATGGTTGTATTTGCTCCATCTGTAGCATGTATGTATTTATTAGCTCCTGCTTCAATACCGTTTAATTTCTTAACCATACCAGCAGACATTAGACCTTGTGCTTCTTCAGTTGCAATATCATATGATACGTTTACAACGCCCCAAATATGTTGTGATGCATTTGCTTCTGATTTATAATGTGCTACTTCACCACTGCCAAATAGATTATCTGGATAGCCACCTGGAACGACTTCTTCTAATCGCCAATATGTATATCCATATGAAGTTACGCCATCATTATCTTCTAATCTCATGCAATAATCGCCATTGTTTGTTGTCCATCTACTATTAGTACCCATCCATACACTTGCTGCATCATATTTATCTGGTAAACTTCCACCACCAATATTAATTACCTTTTGCACTTTGTTAGCTGAACTATCATAATCCGCTTGATCAGTTTTTGCCCATCTATAACCAGTAACTACTGCACTTACGTTAGCAGCTGTTGGAACAACTTCTGACATTTCTGCAATACTACCGAAAATATTCTTTCCGACTGTATCATAAACATCTATAGCAACTTCACCCCATACATATGCAGTGCCTTGTTTAATATAAAATAAATGGTCGCCATTTTCTAAGGTAACTGAATCACCAGCTGGAAGCCCATCATCACTGTATTGAATGATATGGTTAGCATAGTTTGATATAACACGTTTGCCTTGCGAAATCAGGTAACTACCAGGATATAGAGTAGTTTCATTGTCATGATAAACTGCAATCAAGTCTAGTGCATCATCTAAACTGATATCAGCTGTGATAACACCAGATAATTTCTTTGTTTCTAACAATGCAGATGGAATCAATCCAAGTGAAAACTTATCGTTTGAATCTAGTAATCCATCAACTTGATCGATATGTGTTCTAATATATATTAAACTGTTGGTATTATTAAAATCACCTGCTATGTTTTCTCTTAATTCAAGATTTTTAGCCATTTTACTTCACATCCTTTTCCATATATTCATTCAAATCAATTGCTTGTCCTAATGTACCAGACATAATTTTAAGTAAGTTTCCATATTGTGAGATATACTTACTAAACATCTTTGATCGTTCTTCGAGTAATTTCTTACATGCTTGAAGTTCGCTTTGTAGTTTAGCTACATCTTTTGGATCAACCACTTCAGAAGCTGATTTAAAACGTTCAACTTCTTTTTCTTTGACTTCAATCAGTCCTTTTAGACTCTTAATTTCTTGTGAGTGCTTTTCTTTTAGGTCTGATATTTCTTTCATGTACTTACTTCTTACTTCTGATACTTGCTTTGTAACGCTAGAGGATGAAGTGTTATATAATCCTTTGTTTTCATCAAGAAGTTCATTAATTCTCTTATCTCTTGCCTCTATCGTTGTCTTTTGACTTTCTATGGTCTGAACTAATTCAGCTTTGGTTCTTTTCATTAAATCCATAATTTTCTCCTAATCTACTCTATTTGTAGTTTTACCCCAATATATAATATTAGGATTTGTTGGTGGTTCTTCACCAATATGTATTTGACTAGCTGATACCCCTAATACTGACATTAAGATATCTTCTAATTCAGAGTTAATTTGTTCAACAATCGCATTGATTTCTTCCATGACCTTGCGATTTGCTTGATACATTCTTCTTTTTATAACATCTGGACTATATCCAGCTCTTGAAGGATCATCTGGTAAAGTTTTAACAGTACCCTTCTCAATTAAATCCATTGTGTATTCGGTTATTTTTTTAACAGCCATTCTATCTCATCCCTTTGTTCATTTGATTGATCTTATACAATATAGATAGATTGTTAATCACTGCACTAGTTGGTGTTTCACTACCGATTTTAAATATGATGAAATTAAAGTCTTTTTCTTTGATTCTCTTTGTAAAACTAGATGCTATTGCTGTTAAGAAAGTAAAGTTATTAAAGTCTATATCATCAAATGTAAACGATTTGAAGTTAAGGCTTTGGATATTTCTTGAAATGTTTCTTGTATCAAATCCAAACTTGATTTCACCGGTTGTAGATGCATCAGCACTTACAGTCATTGCAAACAATGTTTTTGCGTACATACTTGATCCTAAATCAAATATTGGACTATACCATACCATGCGTACTGGTTCATGAATCACAATTGTAAATGTAATTGGATCCAGGGTATAGTTTACTAACGATACTGGTTCACCTTCTACATATGATTTAAGTTGAAATTTAGAATTTACTTCATCAACATTGGTTGTGAACATCTTCTTATTAAGTAGATGCAACAAGACATCAAATCCTTGTGTCGGTGTTATCGCTTGACCAAGTACATTAACTAAACTAAACTGATCATAAGCTACATTTACAACAGTATATTTCGTACCTTCATTTAATCCACTTGCTTCATCTCTTATATAGATTTCTAACCCATCTTCTAAGATACTGTCAATCGGATAACTTACTGTTATAACACCAGTTTCAACTGTCATAGCTGATTTTGGTATAAGCAACATATAACAATCTGCATATATCTCATCATCTTCTTTAACTGGTATTGCTTCGTTATACACTAAATAATTATCTTGTAACGTTAGCGTAACATCACCTTGTTCAGCTTTAATGAGTGTTCTATCTGAAAATAGATCATCAAACTTGCAAATTCTACCTTCATCAGTTCCAAAATACAACTCATTATCTTTGACTAACCATGAACTAACTGAAATGTTATCCCAATAAAACCATTCATAATTGAATGTATCATCCATGTTTCCAGCACTTCTAAATCGTGCATCAGCTACATAGACTTGATCTTCGACTGCCATATACAATCTATTATCAAAAACGATTGAAATAGCTTTGGATATGTTTTCACCTTCAAGATGTTTATTAATAAACTGACTTCTTTCTCTTACATGTCTAGATTCAACAGATACGTTTTCACCAAGTGTAACCGCATATACTCCTTCAACTGCTAAGAATAAGTTATCACCAGATAGATTTGCTATGCTTTGTTTAGCATCACATCCTATGTTGACATCAATTGCTTTATCAAATAGTCTATAGCGTGTTTCTACGTTGGTTTCATCAACTGATAGTGTCATGGTTCTAAAATATAATCTAGATTCATATGATTTGCTATCTTTGTATATTACTAACGCTGTATCAGACAATCGAGAATAGCCTACAATCGGATTTGTTTTATCTCCTACATAGTTTATGTATATATCTGGAAAGTAGCTAAAATCATAAGGCATTGAGTACTGTTCTATAGCTCCGTTTGCTAAGAACAACTGATTTGTTGTACCATTGACACCAAATACAATTCCTATACTTGCATTTTGAATATTTTTATCATCGATCACATCACTTGATTCAAAAGTAACTGTTATATTATCAGCACCTTCTAATGGTGGTTCAGTGGTTTCATAAATTGTAATGTTTTGATAAACTCCACTATCTGGCGTTGCTTTTATTACTCTTAATCTCCAATATGAAGATAGATTTTCTACCCCAATTAATGGTGTGTATTCAATTCTTACAGCAACACTACCACTATTACTTGCATATAAGTTTTCAGTTGGTGGATATAAACCATTTACTAATGCAACATCTACTGCAGTTGCTATACCAGAGATATCATGATATAGCTGTGTTTTAGCGTTTAAATAATCTGATCTTGTTGTTTGTTCCCAATAATAGACTGCTTCAGTTCCTTTTTTAACACGTTCAATGATCCCTTTAGCATTACCTACTATGAATTCGGTTTCGCTTATATCAAATAAATAATCTTCTACTCCAGCTTGATTTGGATATGTTTTGTACTTTTTATATGCTAGTGATGTTCCATCCCAATGTTCTATATCGACTAACACTTCAGTAAGAACACTGTCTATCTCTCTAACACCACTGTCAAGTTCCCATTTAAGATTAGCTACATTTCTACCAATTAAAGTGTTTTTGCGTGTCTTTGTTAGCAAATTAACAGGGTCTAAACTTGCTCTTGAGATGATTTCACTTAAACTATCATCTATTGATATTGTTGTTGTTGGTACAGTAGCATGATTTCTTACTTCATCTATCACATATATTGCATTGTTATTATCATCAATTCCATCTTGATAGAACACTAAATACTTACCTAATCCCACGATATACACTTTATCGTTCATTGGATAAAATGTAATTCGTTCATCAGTTTTAGCAGCAATGGTATATAACGTTTCATATGTAAGGTCATTATTCACACGATATAGCTTATCCCCAGCTCTAACGATCATGAAATCATCTGTTAATGATTTGTAATGATACATACCCTTAATTGGTTTATCTATAAAACGTATTTGCTCAATCCATCCTGGTCTTTTCTTTAGCGTTCCATAATCACTAATGAAATTGACCCCACTTACAGCCCTTCTTTGATTTACTTTTAAAGGACTTGTTGTGAAATCTATACCTAAGAACCCACTTATTTCAAAATATTTACGATCTTTCACTTAATTCACCTTCATTCATACACATCAACTACAGTTTTTTGTCTTACCTCTGGTTCTTTATACATTCTTGCTAATGCTGCTTCAAACATGCCTCTAGCCATTGATGCCATTTGTGGCTCATCTTCTTCTATAAGTTCTGATTTAATAAAGTAAGGTATGATTCTAGCTAAATCATCTTCTATTTGTATGACTGCTGTATCTATTTCAGTTGTGATGTATGGAAGTTTTTCATAATATACTAAACGATAAACGCCTTCTCTATTTGGTATGATTAGCGTTCTTCCTTCTAGTTCATACTCAACGCTAGATTGATATCCATAATCATCTGTGTATGTAATTCTATTGATATAATCTACATTTTCATAATCTTCACCATCTAGATCAATAAACAATAGTGATTCTTCTGAGACACCTTTATCTATCTCTAGTGATTTGATTGGTTGTTTAAAGTCGCTTCTAAGTCTATCAAAGCAACGATTGATTGATCCATTCATTGCTCTTAGATATTTACCATAATTATCATCAGTCAATAACGCATCTAGTGTATCTACTGAATAATCATTTTCGTAATCAGCAAACATAAGTTTCAATGATTCAATTTTTATTTCACCTAATTTTGTTGTTTTCATTCAATCGCTCCTATGATAAAAAGGAGACAAAATAAATTCATCTCCTTATTTTTAGATTTTTATGGTAAGTAAACTACGGCAACTTTTAAAGCTGCATTCCCAGTTAAGACAATCTTACCTTTGTCAGCACCAGTGATATTTTTGAAGAAACCACTTTCAATTGCAATCGCTTTTGTTTTACCAAAAGGAATTGAGAAAGCCGAATCAGCAATACCATATTCTGAATTACCGCCTTTGATCGTTAGATCATAGTTAGTAGTTTCAGAACTATTTTGGACTAAAATTGCAGAGTGGACATCTTTACCATCCCATGCTACTTCAGCACCATCTGTACCATCTAATGCTACGAATGTAACATCAGCACTAACTTTTTGAAATTCTTCTACCTTTACAGGTGTAATTACTGCTCTAGCCATGTAATATATCCTCCTCTATTAAAGTGCAGATGAGGCATACTTAACGTTAGCAACGATTACTTCTTTTGGATAGATAATCTTGCCATCAAAAAGTGTTAACCCTTTAACTGCATCACCGAACTTACCTTGAAGTCTTTCAGCTTCAACTTCCGCAAATGGATTTGCATATCCACATGCTTCTTGTGTCATGAATGGAATGTAATTGATTTCTGTTGTAGAATTCAATGTACCAGTCTTATACACGTGATTTGACAAGATGAATGTGATACCATTGTACTCACCTACATAACCATTCTTGATCATCTTAGAGTTGTTAGTATCAAGGTCAACATATGCTTGTTTTAAAAGTTTCTTAAAACGTGGTGTGATGATTGCATATAAATCGCCTAATCCTTCTTCATCAGCTTTTTGTTTGATATTGTCGATAACGCTTAGAATTGTTGACTTTTCTAAAGCTGGTTCAGAACCAGCAGCATAGAATTTCTTCGCTTCTGTCTTTGTACCAAACAATGATGCTAGATACTTGTCAATAACTACAGCCATCTTATATGCAGCTTTTTTACGGCCTTTACCTAAGATACCTTCGCCTTGTTTTGCAAGTTCTCTATCAATATCACCGATACCGAAGTAGAATGTTTTGACTTGTTCAATCTTCATTACTAGTGATACATCTTCTAGTGATTCAACTTCACCAGCACTAATAATGCCGTTTTTACTAGCTGGTGTGGAAATTGTTGGATCGCCTAATCCACTAAATACAATTTCATCACCTAATTTTTTAGCATCGCCTTCATATGCTTGATTGAAAGCTTGAGCGAATACTAATTTTTGTTCAATCTCATGCAAGAAATTTGCAGCATGAACAGTTGGTCTAAAGTTATTAAAACTCATAATCTATCTCTCCTAATTTTTATTTTTGTTGTAATACTCGATAGATTTATTCACTTTCTCTAAGTTTGCTTTAACTTCTTTTACGGACATTTTATCAATCTGATCCAGAGTGTATAATTCTTTAGGAGCAGCACCGCCACCAAGTGATCCTGGTGTTGCTTGTTGTTGTGCTAGCTTACGTGCAGCTTCTTCTTTTGCTTTCTTTTCAGCCTCTTCTTTGGCCTTATCTGTATCGGATTTATATTTTCCTACAAACTTTTGAAAATCTTCATAAATCTTAGTGAGAGGAACGTTTCCAATCTTACCTTCAGAGAATATAGCAAAATCTTCATCTTTTAACACATCATTAAGTTGAACTTCAGGGTGTGCAGTTCTAAAAGCTTCAATATCTTTTTGAGTATGCTCTTCTGCTTTTGTTCGTTCTTCTATTTGTTGTGCTTTTTCTTTGTTATATTTCTTTAAGTACTTGTGATAGTCAGTAATTGGATCTCCACCATCTTTTTCAATCTTTCGCATAATTTTAAACTCTTCTATATCATCTTCCGATTCAATAGGTTCGTTTGTATATGGATTGACATCATATAAATCTTTAATGGCATCTAATCTAGCCTTATCTATCGCTTCTTGTTTTTCACGTTCTCTACGTTTTCTTGCTTCTTCAGCATTACGTGCTTTTTCATCTTCAGCTTTCTTTTCATCTGCTAATCTCTTAGCTTCTGCTGCTTTTTCAGTTTCTACACGTTCAGCTTCTATTTGCTCTGGTGTCTTATCATCACCTTGTTGATTACCTTCTTGATGCTCTTGACCATCTCCAGCGGTAGATTGGTCGTTTGTTTGCGCTGGGTCTGCATTTGGATTAGTATTGTCTTCACCTTCTGCAAACATTTGTAATAATAGTTTTAACATATTGTCTCCTTGTGGATTTTTCCGCGTTACCTGCGATTTTTATATTATGCCTTATGGCTTAATACCTAATTCTTTGCTATTGCTTCTACTGACCACATTTTGGCTTGTTGCAAGTTTGTGATCGCTAATGATTTTTCTCTACTATCTGGTAGTTCACTTACAACATGAGCTACACATATAAATGCTTCACTGACTTTATCAACATTTCTCTTTTGTTCATCATTTAATATTTTGCTGTTGAATAGTTTGTCCACTGTCGCTTGATCCATCTTGTTTAGCTCCTCTCTTTGCTAATTCTTGTGCAAACAATTGTGCATCACCCATAGTTTCTTGAATTCGACCCATTGTCTTTTGTACCAAAGTTTCTAGTTCTAAGATTGTCATATTCAAGTTTCTATTAGTGTTTACCAATTGACTTGCTTGTGCTACTGCTTTATTTTGTTCCGACATTACTTCAGCAGCTTGTTGAAGTTGTAACTTCATTTGTTCATTTTCTTGAGTTAACATGACTATTTGTGATTGTTTTCTAAGTCTGATCTTCTCTAGAAGTTCTTCTTTATCACCTAGTAATTCATCTCCAGCCATATCAATGAGTTCTTCTAGTGTGATTTGACCACTTGATGCTAAGTTTTCTAACAATTGTAATCTTGTAATCTCACTATATGTAGTGCCAGCACCAGCTGTTGCAACTACATCAAACTTTTTATTTTGTATTTGTGATGGATCAAACTGATACTTAACATTATGTTTTTTACCATCATCACCATACTCATAAACTGTAAAACTTCTCTTTGTATAAAAGATTCTATAAAACAACATGAGTATAAGTGCTTGTTTTTCTTTAACACGCCAGAAACGCTGTCTAAGTTCTTCTAGTGGCATTCTAGCTTGTGATTGTAATGCACTTATTGCTGCACCACTCATATTTGACCCAATAACTTCACCACTCATGACTTCTGTTGCTCCTGTAGTTGTTCTAATAAGTGTCATTAATGCATCTACATATTGCATTCCATCTTGTGGTATGTTATTTACTGGTATTGGTTTGATACCCCAATCATTACCTTGTGTATGATCTGTGATAATTTGATTTGGCGCATTAGAAATTGTTTCTCCTTCTTGCAATGCACCTTTTTTCTTCATCCATCCACCCAATGACATATCTCTTCTTGCTTTGATTTGATATGCTATGTTCCGATTGATGATATCCTGGTTCTCAATAAGTGTTTCTACTTCACCAATGCCATAGATTGATTTATCTCTATATTCCCAGTTTCCAATAACAATAGGATATAAATTAAACTTGTATTCGTTTTTGTTTTCAATATCAGATTTAGTACCAGCTAATCCAGTTTCAGCTTCATCTTCTTCTTTGGATTCATGTTCTTCACCTTCTGATAACTTAGCCATTGCTCCTTGAACATCTGGTGTTAATGGTCTTTTCTTTTGAAATATAACTTCTTTAGTTGACTTCTCAAAGTACACTTGTCCATCAACTTTTGTATATTGTGTTAACACTGTGACATAATCAGTGCCTTTTTGTTCTTCTTCCATGTATGATGAATCTGATTGATCGGTTGTTACCAAATCCGGATCGATGCCTTCTGCTTTAGCTATGTCTTTAATAGCATCAAGTTCTTCACGTGATACAATAATGATCCATTTTTGCTTTTGCTCATCATAGTCTAGTGGATTAGCTACTCTTACATTAAGTGGTTCTAACAGTTCTACTTCTGCTCCACCTTGTGCTGTTGCATCATATCCTTCTTTATCTGGATTCCAATAGTAGTGATATACATATGTGCCTTTTTTAGCACCTTCTTCAACTGCTCTTGAATCTATATCTTTCATACGTAGTTCTTTTTCAATATATTCATGCCAAACATTAATTATTTTTGTATCAGTTCCATCTTCTGCATTGAACATGATCTTTACAGGTGTGCTTAATACACCAGCCTTTTTATTTCTTGCTACATATTTAGTTATATTAATGACTGGTCTAGGTAATGATTTAGTTCTTTCAGTTGCTGCTGGCCATTGATTACCTTCATAATACTTAACACATTTTGGTATTTTGTCTGTTAGTCCAAGAACATCTAGGTATGAAGAACTATTTTGATATCTTTCCCATATTTGAGTGATTTTTTGTTCTTTATCCATTGTCTTTTACCTTCTTATTTTCGCCATTTATCCATTCATCATAAATGTCTTGTTTATCTTTAGATGCTTCTAGTTCAGATATACCCATTGCTAGTCTTGCTCTATCAATGATTGGTTGGTTTTCATCAATGATTTTCTTCTGTGCTTTTAATACTTCAAAAACAACTGATTTCTTTTCATCTGTTCTACTGTATAGTTCATGAATTACCATTGCTACTTTTTCTTGTAAATCATCAACACGTTTAGTAAGTTGTTGATATTTCTTTTTGCTTAAAATTACCATTCATCAATACCGCCTTCCGTATCATTGTGTTTTTTACCAAAGAATTGCTCAATGATATCTATTTTCTCTTCTTCATGCACCATGTATGATGCTGATTGTTGATAACTTATCTTATGTGCTATCATTGTTGCCATGATCATGTCATCATGTTTACCTTCTTCAGCTTGTGCTTTACCATTCTTATCTCTAATGAACGTTAGCATCTCTTGAAGTGTTACTAAATCTTTGATGATATCCATTGTTTCTCTAATGGTGTCTTTAAATGATGAAATCATGTTAGGTCTTGTGATGTTTGTTGTTTTAAATCCTAGTTGATCCAATATTACTTTTGCTGTTGTGTCTAAATTCTCTCTAGAATATTGTCTAACTTGTAATTCCATCAATCTACGTGTTGGATATATTGAGTAGTTTGTTTCAATACCTACTAATGCATCATGATAATATTTGTGTAAACAGTAGATTTGTTCTGAATAAACACCTTCATCTTCTTTTTGCTTGCGATATATAGCTGCATCTGCTTTAGTGATGTTGTTAATGACTTTTGCAGTAAAATAATCTTCACCAGTTCCTGCAGTGTCACCACCAATAACATATGGTGCTCTTAGTGTCTTTCTATCTTCCTTCTTAACTTCTGGTTCTTCATAGATGAGTATTTCGCCTTTAGGATTATCTTCCCATTTGATCGTTTCATCTTTAACTCTTATAATGCCATCTGCATCTACATAGGTTTCATAGTTAAATCTACCTTGTTTAAGTGGTTTGATATGCTTTTTAACATGCTCAATTCTTGATATAACACGTTCGTTGTTAAATATTGAATCACCACTAGCTATAAATGCTTCTAATGGATTACATGGAAATTCTTGTTTAAACTTCTCTAGACTGTTGCCTGGTTCTTTTATCTTGTTTCTTCTCCAAGCCATTTGTTCTAGTGTGAGATCATATAAATCCATAATCTCTTTTTCATCACCATAAAGACCTATGTTTTGGTTTAATACAAAGTCAGTTGCATCTGCTACATATCCATCATCTTCAAACCATGCAGCAAAGAATGCTATATAACCATTCGTTCCATCAACTGCTCCATCCCATATATCTTTAAAGTAATCAAATCCATTAGCTGTTGATTCTAAGAACACATATGTATCTTCTTCATTTGGTACTGCTTGTAACAACCCATTTAATGTTTCTTCTTTATTCCCTGGCCAAAAGGCTACTTCTGAACAGTGTAAGAAATGAATTGTATCTGATCTACCAATACCAGTACCACCAGCTGTATATAAAACAATACTTGATTTTAAATCTTCATACTCTATTCCATAACCGTTATATGATTTGGTCTTAGGTTGAAGTTCTGGTATCAAGTTGTCATAATATCTTCTTGTCATTCTATAAAGGTTTCTTGTTGCTTCATCTTTATGCGTTACAATTGCCATACGCCTATTTTGTTGTGTTGATACATCCTTTACTCCAACACCTTCTATAAACGTTGAGAATCCCATTTGTCTTGCTTTTAAAACTATTACTCTTACAGGATTACCTAACTTCACTTGCTCTTTAATAGCTTCATATAATCTCAATTGAGGCTTGTTTAATCTAAATGGTATTAACTGACTCTTCTTATCGACTATCTTTAAATAGTTCTCTATGTATGCTAATGTGTTGATTGCCATTAAAACTTATCTCCAGCAAGTTTTTGAATAATATGATTTACATCAACTGATCCTTTGTGTTCTACTTCTTGTCTGTTATTCCATCTACTTGATGCTCTGTTTAACAAATAAAACTCAACTGCTCTTTGATTACCACTCTTAATGTTCTTCATTAGTTGTGATTCAACTTCTACAATAGCTATTTCACTATTAAGAAATAAGTTGTTTTTTAATGTTTCATTTTCTTTTGCCCATCTATGGATTGTACCTCTACCTACTCCAATAGTTTTTGCAATCTCATCTATTGTGTAACCACCTTTTCTCATGGTAGCTATTTTTTCTAATCCATCTTCTGATAGCCAATAATCTCTATATCTTGATCTATTTGCCATATTTATTTACCTACCCATTTTCCCGCTATTGGTGCGAAGTTTATAAACATACTTTTGTCTATACTGTCATTCTATTTTTATTTTGTCTCTTATGTAAGGTGCTAATCTCTTATAGTAACAGTTGAAACAAAACTGACAATCAAATATGGTGCATTTGTATCGTTTATTGTGCATACATAAAAAAAAAGACACCTTTTTATGAGTGTCTTTAATATTAGTTATTCTTCTTTTATACTTATAATGATGATGCTTTCTATTTCGCTTGTTGAAAACTTTGGTACAATCGTAGTTATTCTGATATAGACAATGTCGCCTACTTCTACATTGAATCCATCTGGATTTGTAGCTTCGTATAACTTTGCTTCTTGTAATAGTCCTGGTTGATAAGATACTAATGCATAATCTTCTTGATCTCCTACACCATCTACAATAGATATGACTTCAGCTTCTAAGATGTTTTCTTCGGTCTTTGGACTACAAGCTACCATTGTTAGAATAATCATCACTATAAACAATAATAATAGTTTTTTCATCATTTGCTTGATGTAGCTCCTTCTTCTGGTTTAGGTACTCCTGGATCAGCACAAGGTTTGTTTGTTCCTTCTTGTAGTTCATCATCTAAGTTTTTTTCAAGGACTTGTGTAGATTTCTCTATAAGTCGCATGATTTGTGGTTCTACTTTCTTAAGTGCTTTACCTAACACTTTAGATATTGCAATCATTGATTTGCCTTTAATCTCTGCAGTTGCAACAGTGAATCTAACTTGAATTAAGTCTTTCATGTTATTCTCCCCCTTTCTTTTCTTTTTCTTCATCATCTTCTATATCTTCATCAACAATATAGGGTCTTGGTTCTAATGTTAGTTCTTTTTGATCCAGCCATTGTCCATGATCTAGTTCGTGATTATACACATGATATGCGCCTTTGTTGTTTCTTTCTCTTAGAACCATGCACTTATCTTCATAGTGATATACAATATCTCCTTGTTTGTATATTGCTGGTGCAAGATATTCTACTGGATATTCAATGACTTCAATTTCATCATCGCGCCAAGAAGCAATATAAGCATAATGTGGATAAGAACCTTTTTCATCATTTCTTGCTAATTGAATATATGTTTCTTTCTCTTCAATTCCCATACCAACATATAGCCATTCATTATCCTTGTATCTTACCTTTGTTCCTATTGGTAAATTTAATTCTACAAATTCTTGAAAGTTCATACGTTATCACTTGCTCCTTTTCATTTTAGTTTTTTAAATCCTTCATACCAATTTTTTGCAAATCCTACTTGCATACCGCTAAACCCTTCATAGTCTGGCGATTTCTTTACGATATCATCACTACAACTTTTTTCTTTAATAAACAGATTGATTAAGTTCCATATTGCCACTACATAACTATTGCCTAACACATCACTATCTTTGCTTTCGTTATTAACTTTGTGTGATTTAGAATATTTTTCATACTGTTTATCATTATCAAAATGTTCTCGATCAAGTTTCTCTAGATTCAATGTTTCCACTTGCTTCACCCCCTTCCTTGTATGCTTTCATACTTACTCCTTAGTATGACCAATTGCTTCACCACTGACTAAAATATCACAACCAAAGTGATCCTTAGTTTGCAGCTTAAACAATTTAGCATTGTCTTTTACTTCTTGCTCTTCGTTACCTAATATCGTGTAGTCAATGAGTATTGATCCACCATATCCATCAATTTTTGCTTGGTATATGTCTAAATGATTTACAGTCTTGTTTTTCACAACTTCATTCGCCCATGATTCACTGTTAGTTTTAGCTAGATATTCTTGAGCATCTTTTAAATTGATTGGTTTCTTGATTAATTTGATTGTTCCTTTTATAAAATGCCTCATCATCAATCCCCTATATATTCATATACTTCTAGCATTCTATCAAGTTCATTGATCACATCAAGATAATCTCTCCAATAGATAGATTCAGTTTGATTATAGTTCACGTTTTCCCAACCTTCTTCATAGTATAATCTCATAGTTTTAACTATACCTTCTTCAATTTCTAGAGAGAGAACATAGTTATCACTTCTTCTTACAAGGTTGTAAGTCATAAGTTCATCTGCATTGTATTGTGAATTATAATAGGTTTCTAACTCTTGTATCCTTTTGATTGTTTGTTGCCATTCTAAAAATAGTTCTTGATCCAGTTCAGATAAATCTTCTTGTAACCATTCAATGTATATAGAATTCAAATGAATGTCTTTGTAATGCTGCAATGATTTTTCTTCTAGTACTTTTAAACGAGATTCTACATTATCTAAATATGCTTCCCACTCATCTTCTGTCCACGTATAATAATCTGCTTCTTGAGTTTCAGATTGTATCGTTTCAATTTGTGTCTTAAGTTCTTCGATTTGATTTTCTAGCTCATCAATCTTAGATGCATTAATATCTTGTTGTACATAATCTTGGCATCCAACCAAAATTAAAGCTAGTACTATGACTGTAATAATACTAAATAATTTTTTCATTTTATTTTTCCTCTCTTAAAGGTATTGAATGATATGTATTACCAATCACAACAACCATACATGGCTCATTTATAATAAATGTATAATTGCTATCTCCTAAAGTTTCATACTCTACGCCATCAATTAAGATTACATGATATGTTTTTATACCTACATAAGCGTTTAGCCCAACAAATGTGCCATATAATATCTCGTATGCGTATTGTTCTTGTAGTTCATTTATTTGTTCTTGATAATTCACACTATCACAAACCTTAATCATTCCATCAAGTGAGCAATGATAGTATAAGTTGTCATCTCCAACTTCCATTTGTACATAACGTTCGTTAAGTGTTTGATAAATATCAGAAATCTTTTCATCAAAAGCTTGTGCTTCTTGATCTAACTGAATTTCAAGCTCTTCGATTTGAGTTTGCATTTCAACTGTTTTTTCTTTCCAGCCGTAGTCTTGAAGAATGTTAACACCAACAAATACTAATAATGCAAATACAAGTATTAACAATGATATATCTACTTTTTTCATTCCTCTTCACCTTCTTCAAATTGTTTCATTTCTTTGATCAATAGTTTTGCTATTTTGATCTCATTTATTTTAATAAGAATCAAACATACTCCTATTGCTAGGATACAAATAAACGCAAGTCCAAACAATACATATTCAAATATGCTCATTTCTTAGCACCTTCACTTTCTTCTAGCTCATTAATGGAAATTATCACTACATTTTTATTGTTTAATAATGCGTTTAAAGATTTTTCTTTTAGTGTTGCCACCCTAGATTCTATAAACTTATGTTCAATGTAATTCCAACTTACTATGTATGTCATTCTTCTACCTCTAATTCTTTCTTAGATAATTTTTTACTGCATTCAGAACAGTAACAAGTTTTTTGTTCTTCCTTGTAAGTAACACCATCATACATGCTTTCGTTCATACCACTATCAGCATCATAAGTGCCATCGCCCTTATAATAAGTTGCTATTTTACCCGCAACAGGTGTGTAAGTATAATAACCTTGAGTGTTTCCACATTCACTACATTTCATTCTTCTATACCTGACATATTGGAAGTTTTTCTTTAACATGCATATACCAATCTTTAATCATCTGTGTAATTTCATTGTCTGTCGCATTAGTATGACCTCTAACTTGAATTACTTCTCGGTTATCTACTTCTATTGTCATAAATGGATCATCTGGATTATCTATTTTTCTTAAGAAGAATATCATAGACTCACCAGTAACAATTTTTTTAAGGTATCGATCAGAAGCCCCAACACAGTGATTTAACTTGTTTGTTTCAAATTGCATATCCATAAAATCCTTTGGAGTCATGATGATGAAGTCATTATACTGAAATTGAAGAGGCTTCATCTTTATAAGTTCTTCATTTAAGTCTTTTAGTCTTAATCTTTCAGCTGATTGTTGTTTTTTCAGAGTTTTTTCCATCTCTATTTGAGCATCTCTATCCATTTGATTCTTTAATGATCTGTTATTCTTAATGATTGGTAAATACTTCTTAAACTGACTCTTATCTATGTTCAAATTATATATAAGTATTTCTGAAGCTGCCTTTCTACCACCAGATTTTATTGAAAGTTCGCAAGTGTATATCTTTGCCTCTGTAGCATTGAGTAATTTAAAATAGTTTATCTTTTCAAATTTTTCAATAGGCAAATACTTAAATCTTTCAAGTGATTTGAGTAATTTAATAGAATCTGGATGTTGTAACCTTTGCTCATGAGTATAAAAATAATCATATGCAGTCTGATAATTTCCCATATTTCTAACTCCTTGAGCTGGTATCATAATATAGATATTTTTAAAGGCTGCTTTTGCATATGCGAACTCTTCTTGTGTCTCTTTATGAATAAACATCACTCTCTTCATATACCATTGTGCTTTATAGTATATATCGCCACCATAGTAGTGCCATTCTTGAAGCACAATATAATCATTCCACATTATCAAGAAAGTAAAGAATGCATCTTTTTTATATTTTAAGTTTTTCTCCATAAATTCTTCATACGGAAAATCACTTAATGCATATTCATTAGCTTTACGATTAACACGATCATCACCATACCATCTATCCGATGCATCTTTTTCATCTCTCTTGTATAGATGTGGTTTCTCTTTATATCTCTCATGAAACTTTTTAGCATATTTTAATGGTAAGAATGAATAATATCTTTCATCTTCAGGTGGTAACTTTAACCATTTTTTATATGTATTTATTGATTCAAATGGAGATATTTTTTTGCCTTCATGTATCACACATCATCAACTCCAAAATCAAACATTGAGAAAACTTCAACATTGCTCTTAGGTTTTTCTTTTTCTTGTTTTTTATTCTCAACTTTCTTTTCTACTTTATCAACAGTATGTTCTTTTGACTGTTTCTCAATCTTGACTTTTGCTTCAGCTTCTAAGACTTCATTAGTTTCTAAAAAGTAATGAATTGCCCAACCGAAAACTGTTACCGGATTGACTGATCCAGACTTGTTTTTTAAATGTTCTTTTGCCTTTGCTTCTATAAAACTCCAACATTTGTCGAAATCTTTTTCATCAGATTCAATTGCTTTTTTTAGTATGTCATCATTTTCAGACATTTTATTGCAATAAATCATTAATGCATCTTTTTGGTCTTTTGATTCTATCATTGCATAGATCATAACTTGTTTATTTTCTTGTTCAGTCATTTTTTACACCTTTTCCTTTGCTTAATTTATCGTTTGCTCTTAATACCTTTTTAACTGTGTTGTATGATACATCTAGATTCATTGATACTTGAGATATGTTGTGTGTTTGCTCCCACTCTTCCAATATCTTTTTATGTATCATTCTAGGTGGATGTACTCTACGTGTTTTTATTTTGTATTTTCTTAATAATCTAAAAACTGTTGATTCTGATAGTCCTAAAATATCAGCTGTTTTTCTTATGCTATTTTTCTTGTAAACTTCAAATAACCAATCATGATCAATCTCATCTGCTCTATGAGATGTATCTACTCCAAGTTCTAGAAGCAATCTATAAATCACTTGATACGATACGTGATACTTAATACCAAGCTCTCTTAAAGTTGATCCTTGAATGTATTCTATTGCTATATCAGATGAAGGTAGTTTTATTTTCTTGTTCATAGCTTATCACCAAACATATCAATTTGAACTGGTGTTGCTTCTAGCCTTTTAGTTGCTAATTCGCAATATTCTTTTGAACCATCAATACCAATGTAACCATAACCTAGATATTTAGCTAATGCAGTAGTAGTTCCTGAACCATTGAATGGATCCAATACAACTCCATTTGGTTTACATCCTGCTTCTAATAAAAGTTCAACTAATTCTTCTGGAAATGTTGCATAATGCTTTGTTGACTTGGATTCAGTACTTATAGACCAAACCGATCTTTTGTTTCTAAGGTACTCATTTACATATTTCTCTTCTTTATCTAGATTTATATCTATTGTATTTTTTGAGGAAACACTTCGATTTCTTTCCCTGGCCAACCTTAAACCTTTATTTAGTTGATGCATAGCACCTTTACTACCTCTAGGAGAAGTTATATCTAAGGTTTTCATTTTTTCTTGTAGCTGTTTGAAATAGTAGTTCTTACTTTTAACAAAGAAGAATATCTTTTCATAATCAATAGTGAATCGATCTTTAACAGACTGTGGCATAGCATTTGGTTTATGCCATATGATTTCGTTTCTTAATATCCATCCTTCATCTTGTAATCCTATAGATAGCCTAGATGGAATTTGCATTAGGTTTTTGCTTGCCATATCGTTAGTTCTTTTTTTAATATTTTGATTTTTTATGTATTGCAACTTTAAATCAGTCTTACCGTTTTTGTTTCCAGAGTAAGTATCACCAATTACAATAAACATTGTGCCATCTTTTTTTAATACTCTTTTACATTCATTGAATACTAAAGCTAGTTTACTAATATACTCATGCAGACTAGGTTCTAATCCTATTTGTTCTTGATAACCATAATCTCTAAGTTGATAGTACGGTGGTGATGTAATGATGCAATCAACTGTTTCGCTATTAAGTGTTTTCAAAACTTCATATGAATCACCATGTATTATTTTGTTCATTTGTCCATCTTCTCCAAATTCTTAACATAAGCATCCATCCAATCTGGTTCTTTTTGTATTTTAATTTCTTTAATAAAATCTTCTTTGAGTGGAAATACACCTTTCCAAGAATTCATAACTGATTGTTCTAATATTTTGATTTTGATATCTTCATTACCGTTACTTAATTTATCTAGTTTAGTTATGATAAGTTCAATAGCTCTATCAGTTGCTTTAGCTTTAATCTTTACTCTCATATCTAGATAGTCTTTAAATGCTTTATTTAAATCTTTATTAGAGAAGTAAGATATAGAATTAGAACTAGAATTAGATATAAGAGAAGATACGTTACGTAACGTTACACTAACGTTATCTTTCTTTTTTGGCATAGGTAAAGCATTGTTTTGTTTTTCTCTATACCTTTGTTGCCTTATTCTATTCTGTTCTTTTATCTTTTCAAGACCATCATTGTTTTGATATTTTGTCCAATTGCTAATAAGTAAAATATCATCAATAATTTCAATCATATTGTTCTTCTTAAACCATTCGATGCAAAGATTAACTTCTTCTTCTGTACGATCAATAGCAATAGCAATATCTTCGTAACTTTGAAAAGCCATTTCATCATTTAACAGGTAACCTTGATTGTTAACTTTTCCACCTAAATCTAGTAATTCAAACCATACTGCAGTTAACTTATCTCTAAAATTAACTACACCATCTATTTTTGCTTTCTTGATACGTTTGAATGATATTCCATCAAATGTACCAACTTTAAACTTGATCCACTGTACGTTGTCAGCCATATTTCATCATCTCCTTAGAATGGAAGATCCTCTTCTGTTACACCTTCAACTTTTTCATTCATGTAGTCATGTGGTGATACATCATCATCTTCGTTTTTATTTGTGTTTTCTTCTTGATTTGAATATTCTAGATATTGAACGTTATCACATACAACTTCAGTGATATATCTTGTGCCATTATCTGATTCATAAGTTCTAGTTTGAATTTTACCTTCAACACCAATTAAACTGCCTTTACGTTGAAATCTAGCAAGATTTTCAGCTGGTTTTCTCCATACGATACATTGAATAAAGTCAGCTTGTTTCTCGCCATTTCCATCAGTAAACGTTCTATTTACAGCTAGTGTGAAATTAACAAAGAATATATTTGATTGAGTTGATTTAAGTTCAGGGTCTTTAGTTAATCTTCCAACCAGAATCACTTTATTGATCATGAGCTAACACCTTCGACTTTTCTAACAACAAAACCTTCATATTTTCTTTTTAACTGACCTCTAATACGATTAAGGCAATCTTCTTCATCTGAACCTATAACATGCTTTAAACCACTGAAATAGATTGAATCCCATGCTACTGGTAGTTTGTAATACTTGCCTAATATGTTTATGTGTGTTTTCTTACCTGGCGCTATCATTTGATAATGAATTTTTATCATTTTTTCTTCACTTCACTTTCTGGTATAATTTGTACTTTTGTTTTTGGAAATGTTTTTTTATATTGAATGGCTTTTTTCTTTGCAGTAGCTTCAGAGAATTTATGTGGTGTTATGAGATCACCAAGTCCAAGATGATATTTCATGATTTACACCTTAATAATATTTTCATGATCATTGATACCTATCATTGGTCTTAAGAATCTATCACCTAAAGTATAATGTCCTTCTAGGTATCCTATATAAAAGTATGTTTCACCTTTATATGTGACTTTGTCACCACGATTTATCGCTTCACTAGAATTTTGTTTTTTTATGTCGTTTAGATGGTCACATATCTCTATAAGTAAGTTTTCAAGTCTTGCTATATCTTCATAATTTACATTACTCATAATCTACTCCTTTACCCATACGTATTGGTATGATTGTGGTGGGCGTTTTAATGTCGCCATATCTAACCATTTTTCTTTGTTGATATACTCACCTTTATTAAGTGTCGATAGTTTAAACGGTGTTTCATAAAACGTTCCTCTATAAAACTCACTCAACGCTTTAGGCTTATCAAATATATGCAACTTCTTTATGTGCCATGCGTATAGGTTTTTGCCTTTGCCATAGTCATCGATTTCTTCATCAGTCAAACATAATAAATCGTTTAAGTCATCATTATATCCACCAAAACCCATAAAAATAGTATATTCTAATTCTTCATACTCATCAAACCAAAATCTAAATGGTATTGTACCGTTTAAATGAATATTATCACTATAAAACTCATACATTCCTATGTTGTGAAAAATAGTGTGATTTTTTCTATCCATCAACTTATATTTGTCATCAATGTAATTCAACAACGGATAACCTTTAGTAACATACCCATATACCCAAACGCCATCAATCTCTTTATTCTTAATTTGTTCTATGATTTCTTTAGGTATGCGTGTTCTTAACTCTAATGTCTTTTTACCTAATAAGATATTATATGCGTGTTGTGATCTAAATGGTAATAATATTGCTTTCATTTAGCTTTCCCTTCCTCATCATGTCTCTTAATGATGTTAAAATCATATCCACTATTTACAAATTTTATCCTTAATTCTTTGTTGCAACCATTACCAAAATACACGTAAATCAGCTCCATTTGCTCTTCAGTAAACTTAGTGTCTAGAAACTTGTTAATACCGTTTAAAAACCAACTGCGAGTCTTTTTATTGCCTGTCTTGATTGCTGGTCTTGATAACCATGAGATAACCTTATGTGGCAAGTTTTCATCGCCATCATATATAAAGTATTGATGTAAAGGGCACTTTACTGACTTTGTGTATTTTTTAGGTGCTTTATCTGGATCGTTATCATAATCCCATGTCTCATCATAAGATATCTGATTGAAGTCAAATTCTTTTTCATAATAATGAGTTTCAAACTCTACTTCTCCAAACTTGTTAATTTTAACCGTTCCTCTATCATCAAACGATTGCATTAATTCAAATATGTTTTTCATTTTATCTCTCCTTCGTAAAATCTTCCTATGAGTGTTATTAAGTGTGGCGGCAAACCGTCCATAAAATATACAATACCAAACTGTGATATTTTGCATATAATTTGGTCATACATTTCGAACATCAATGTTATATTTGAATATCTAACACTATCTGAATGAAAATGCTCACTCAACGCCTTACATACTTCTTCTTGAGTTGGTGGTGTTAGGGCTTTTTTTAATTCCACATATTCATAAAGTGCTTCTTCTATCTCGTTTAATCTATCGCTAATATATTCGCTTGCACCAAGAGTGTTATAACCTTTATATGACAACGGCATT